>Ga0206966_1021_pt1 | contig 54772 bp, 33 predicted proteins | sample Alteio_BWOrgHeat_23_FD_152970 | JGI IMG/M metagenome (GOLD analysis project Ga0206966, IMG submission 152970) | Enriched cells from forest soil in Barre Woods Harvard Forest LTER site, Petersham, Massachusetts, United States -... | ecosystem: Environmental > Terrestrial > Soil > Temperate forest >...
ATGCCCCTGAAGAATGACTTCATACCGCCTCCCGAGCGAAACTGAGACGCACGCCCCTACGTATTCAGCACGCCGATGCCGCCATTGAGGTCTCGTCCGGCGATTTTGGGCCCCACCCGCGCCGTGCGATTTGAAATTCTGATAGTCCGTATCACATTAAAGGAACTAACGTCAAGAATTAGCCTCGATGCGTTCGAGTAAATCGGGACGGAAGTTTCCTGGCTCGCACCGGGCGGCGCGAGATTCGGTCTGGGATCACGGCTGCAGCACGATTCGACCCGCCACTTCGCCACGCCGCAGCTCGCCGAGTACCTCGTTCGCGTCTTCGAGCGGCCGAGTAGCCACGCGGCACTTCAATTTTCCGGCGGCGCCCATCGCCAGCACGTCGCGCAAGTTATCGCGCGACCCCACGGACGACGCTTGCACCCGCACTTCGCGCCCCGCCATCGACAGCGCCGGAAAACAAATCGGATCGGCGGGCAATCCCACCACGAGCAAAGTCCCCAAGCCGCGAACGCAGGAAAACGCCGCGTCGTACGCCGCCTTCGCTCCCGAAGCCACCAGCACCACGTGTGCGCCGCCTTGCTTACGGATTTCCTTCGGTGCATCGCCCGTCGAGGCATTCAGCGAATGAGTCGCGCCATCCTGCCGCGCCTGCTCGAGTTTTTCGTCTGAAAGATCGACCGCCGTCACTTCCGCGCCCATCTCGCGTCCAACCTGCACGGCGAGATGGCCGAGCCCGCCCACTCCAAAAATCGCCAGCCGCTGGCCGGGCTGGATATCCGCCTTCTTCAGTGCGCGATACACCGTCACGCCCGCGCAAAAAAGCGGCGCTGCGTCCGCCGACGAGAGCCCATTCGGAATTTTCGTCGCGTGCGCCGCCGGAGCTTTCACAAATTCCGCGTAACCGCCATCGACGGCCACTCCCGTGATTTTCTGCTTCCCGCACAGAACTTCATTGCCGCTCGCGCAGAACTCGCATTCGCCGCACGACCAGTAAATCCACGGAACGCCCACGCGATCGCCCACGCGCAGTTCCGCCACGCCGTCGCCAACGTCCGCCACCGTCCCGGCGATCTCATGCCCCAGAATCAGCGGCTTTTTCACGATGCGGTTAAGCTGCGGCCAATCGCCGTCCGCCACGTGCGCGTCCGAATGGCACGCGCCGCAAGCCTCGACGCGAATCAGCACTTCGCCCGCGCCGGGCTGCGGCCGTTCAACATCCTCGATACGCAGCGGGGTCTTGAAATCGTGCAGGACGGCGGCTTTCATTCGCGCAACTCCAATCTCAGGCAGGAATCCATCCTGGGGAAAACGTGAAGAGCACTAAGCCTTCGCGCCGCGCAGGAAAAATTCCACGGCGTTGTGCGCGCGCTCGGCCAGCTTGTGCGGACCGGTCAAATCCACGGCCCACTGCCGCACCACGGTATTGAAAAGCCCTTCCATGAATTCCGCGAGATGCACCACAGGAAATTCTTTCGTGATCTCGCCGCGCTGCTGGCCCTGCTCCAGAATTTCGCGCAGCAGCTTCATCGTCGCCTGCTCCGGAGCGCGCAATTCCGGCGACCTCACCGGATCCATCGCGCCCGCCAGAATCACGGCCTGCCACAAAGGCCTTCCCGTCTCAGTCACCTTCGCAAGCTGGTCGTAAAATCGCTCCAGTATTTCCGCCGTCGAAGCTTTTGACGAAAGCTCCGACTTCAAGCTTTCCGCCTGCCGCGCAAACGCCCGCCGCCCGATTTCACGCAGCACCGCATCTTTGCTCGGAAAATATCGGAAGAAAGTCGGCTGGCTGATCTCCAGCACCTGCACGATGTCGTCAACGCGCGTGTTCTGATATCCGCGCTCGCGAAACAGGCGCAGCGACGTCTCGATAATCTGTCCGCGCAGCTTTTCTTTCTTTCTCTCGCGCAAGCCGGAGGGCACGCTCGCCGAATGCGATTCGATGGTTTTGCTTTTTCGGGAGGAGTGTTTGGCGGAGCCGGCTCGATGCCGGTTCGCATTGCGCTTGGCCACGGTTGGGACCTCTTCCCCGCGAGACCGCTCGCAGGTCGTGCGCTTCGCTAAATTTTGATAGCGACTCTAACATTACAGTTACCCACGTCAAGCGAGATTCCGTTCCGTGAAACGTGTCGCCCAAAAACAGAAACGCCGCGAGCGACCTTCCGCCCGCGGCGTCAAAAGCCTTACGCGCCGATTACCGAACGCCGTAAATAATTTCCATCGTCAACTGATCCAGCCGCTCGTACGGCAAATTCTTCGCCGCCAGCACCGGCCGATCAAACGTGTGCGCCAGCAGCGCCTGCGCGCCGCTCTTCGAATACTTCCCCACCGTTGGAGCCGCCGCCGATGCAGTCGCGATATCTTTCACGATCGCCTGAATTTCTTTGTCCGCCGCAAATCGCGCCGCCTTTTCTTTCATGATCAGATACGAACGCATGCAGCCCCGCGCGAAATCTTTTACGCCCTCGAAGTTCTCAGTACGGTAGGCGTGCGCGTCGAAATGTCGCGGCCCGTCGTATCCGCTCTCTTCGAGAAATTTCACCAGGAAAAACGCTCCCTTCGCATTCGCTGACGCGAACCGGAAATCCTGGTCGTACCGCCCGATCACCTGATCGTTCAGGTCGATGTGAAAGAGCTTCCCGGCTTCGGACGCCTGCGCCACCGCGTGCAGAAAATTCAGCCCCGCCATCGTTTCGTGCGCAAATTCCGGATTCACGCCAACAAGTTCCGGATTCGCGAGCGTCGGGATCAATCCCAGATAATTTCCCGTAGTCGCCATGTAAATGTCGCCGCGCGGCTCGTTCGGCTTCGCTTCCATCGCGAACTTGTAGCCGTATTTCTGATCGATCGAATATTCGCAAAGGTAGTCGAGCGCCTCGCGCAGCCGCTTCACCGCATCTTCCGGATTCCGGCACGCATCCGTTTCCGTTCCTTCGCGCCCGCCCCACAAAACGAAAATCTTCGCGCCCAGCTCCGCGCCCAAATCCATCGCGCGCATCGTCTTCTGCACCGCATACGCGCGCACCGCAGGATCGTTCGCCGTAAACGCTCCGTCGCGAAACACCGGCGCCGTAAACAAATTCACGGTCGCCATCGGCACCACCAGTCCGCCCGCCGCGCACGCCGCCTTGAAATCCTTCACAATCTTGTCGCGCTCGCTCGGCGTCGCGTCGATCGGCACCAAGTCGTTGTCATGGAGGTTCACGCCCCACGCGCCCACTTCCGAAAGCAGCCCCGCCAATTCCACCGGCGGTCGCACCGGACGCACCGGCTCGCCAAACGGATCGCGCCCCGGATTCCCCACGGTCCACAATCCGAATGAAAATTTGTGCTCAGGTTTCGGTTGATACGCGTCGCTCGCCATCATTTTCCTCGCACGCCTCTAATTTCTTTGGAAACAAATCTCGCCGCGCGCATCACGCCGCTCCCACGTAAACCTCGCGCAGCGCCGGGTACAACCTTCTATACGCCGCATACTGCTTGTTCATTACCGCGACGCTCGCCGCATTCGGCTGCACTCGAGACGCCACGCGCACCGCCGCGTCGCACGCATCGTCCACCGTCTTCCACGCGCCCACTCCCACTCCCGCCAGCAGCGCCGCGCCGTACGCCGGGCCCTCTTCGGCTTCCACAATGTCCACCGGCATCCCGTACACGTCCGCCTGAATCTGCCGCCACAATCCGCCCCGCGCCCCGCCGCCGCCGAGCCGGATCGATTCCACTGGCAATTTCAAATCCGCGAAAATGGACAACGTGTCTCGCAAACTGTACGCAACGCCTTCCAGAATCGCACGCACCACATGCGCCCTGGTGTGCGTGGAAGAAAGCCCCACCAGCGCCGCCCGCGCGTTCGGATCCAGATGCGGCGTGCGCTCGCCCATCAAATACGGCGCCCAAAGCACGCCATCGCTTCCCGCCGGCGCGTGGCTCGCTTCGTCCTGCAAACGGTCGTACGCATCGCGCGACACTTCGTCACCCACACCGCCTTCGACGCCGAACTGGTCCCTGAACCATCGCAGAGAAAATCCCGCCGCCTGCGTGACGCCCATCACGTGCCATCGCTTCGGCACCGCATGGCAAAAAGTGTGAATCCGCCCCTGCGGATCAAATTCCGGACTTGCCGTCGCCGCGAACACCACGCCCGAAGTTCCAATCGTCGCGCTCACCGCGCCTGGCCGCACAATTCCCATTCCCACCGCGCCCGCCGCCTGATCGCCCGCGCCCGCCACCACCGGCACACCTACATTCAGTCCCGATGCGGCGGCGCCATCTGCGGAAATTTTCCCGCTCACTTCCTGCGATTCCAGCACGTTCGGCAGCATTTCCTCAGCGAGCCCAGACGCCGCCATCATTTCCTTCGACCACCGCCGGTTCACCACATCCAGAATCAGCGTGCCCGACGCATCCGCCACGTCGATCGCATGCGCTCCCGTCAACCGGTACCGCACGTAATCCTTCGGCAACATAATTTTCTTCACGCGCTTCCAGATTTCCGGCTCGTGTTTTTGCACCCACCAAATCTTCGGCAGCGTGAAGCCGGTCAGCGCCGGATTCGCCGTCAGCTCAATCAGCCGCTTCGCGCCGATCTTCGCCGTAATCTCGCGGCACTCTTCTCCGGTTCGCTGGTCGCACCAGATCAACGCCGGCCGCAACACTTTTCCGTCCGCATCGAGCATCACCAGGCCGTGCATCTGCCCCGTCAGCCCCACGCTCTCCACTTCATCCGCCGTCGCTTTCGCGTTCACGAGGCACGCGGGCACGGCCTTGCACGCCGCCGCCCACCAATCGTCGGGCTGCTGCTCCGCCCAACCGCGATGCGGCGCCGAAATCGGCTTGTGCTCGGCCGTCGCCGACCCGAGCACGCGGCCGTTCTCGTCGATCAGCACTGCGCGCGTGCCGCCCGTCCCAATATCAATGCCTAGAAATTTCCGCGCCATAGAAACTCGTCGCCTCGGCCCCGCTCTACGCCTTGAAAGGATTCTCGTTGCGCCGCCGCCAATCCCACTGCGATTTCAAAATAGACGCGATGTCCGATTGCGTCGCCGTCCAACCGAGCACTTCCTTCGCCTTCCGTGCGTCTGCCACCAGCGTGATCGCATCGCCCGCGCGCCGCGGTTCTTTCTTGTACGGAATCGGCTTCCCCGTCACTCTCCGCGCCGTCTCGATCACTTCCAGCACCGAGTAGCCCGTACCGGTCCCGAGATTGATGAATTCCGATTTCCCGCCCTTCTTCAAATAATCCAGCGCCAGAATGTGCGCGTCCGCCAGATCCGCCACGTGAACGTAATCGCGCACCGCCGTTCCATCCGGCGTCGGATAGTCGTCCCCAAACACCGCCAATTCCTTGCGCTCACCAGAAGCCGCCATCAACACGCTCGGCACCAGATGCGATTCCGGCTCGTGCAATTCGCCGAGCTTCTCCGTCGCGCCCGAAGCATTGAAATATCGCAGCGCCACAAATTTCAGCCCATGCCCCACGTCGTACGCCTCGAGCACCTGCTCGAGCATCAGCTTTGACCAGCCGTACGGATTCTTCGGCCATTGCTTCTCGGTCTCGCGAATCGGAATTTCTTCCGGATCGCCGTATGTCGCGCACGTGGAAGAAAAAACAATCTTCTTCACGCCCGCCTGCACCAGCGCGCCAAACAGCGCGATCCCCTGCTCCACATTGTTTTCGAAATAGCGCTCCGGCTCTTTCACCGATTCGCCCACATACGTCAGCGCCGCAAAATGCACGCACGCTTCGATCTTGTGCTCGCGCACGATCCGCGCCACCAGCGACCGGTCACCTACTTTGCCTTCGTAAAACGGCACGTTCTCGTTCAGCGCCTCGCGATGCCCGCGATACAAATCGTCCAGCACCACCACCTGCGCGCCCTTGCCGAGCAGCCGCTCGACCGTCACGCTCCCGATGTATCCCGCTCCGCCCGTCACCAAAATCGACATATCTCTCCCGTCGTCATTCAAACTCAAATCTCTATCTCGCCCGCCAGAACGCCGCACCGCCGGCCGTCCGCACGTGCAGCCGCCCGCAATCCGGCCCTGCGCGTCGAATCCCACCCAAGAGGTAAACGGCGTGCCTGAATCCACTCGTCCGCGAACACACAGAATCCAGAACCAGCGCGCAGTCCCGGCGTTACGTACTACGCAGCGCTCGCTTAATTCTTACTCGCGACCATCGCGCGCGAGGGCACGTATCGAATCGTCCAAAAAAGCCCGAGCAGCAGCAAAATCGCGCCCCACCAAATTCCCGCATGCAGTTGGAACAGCACCACCTGCTCCGCTACCGGCGGCGGATTCATGTACTGATAAATCCCCGCCGCAAGAATCAGCACGCCATTCACCACCAGCGATACGCCGATGAAAAACCAGATCGAAATCGAATCGTCGCCGTGCATTAGTCCTCACCAGAAAATGATGTTTAGGATCACGAACACGATGGTCACCACCACCGCCCAGAACGCCGGACGCTGGTAGATCGGCACGTCGCCTTCGGACGGAATTTCTGTCGCGCCGTAAACCAGTCCCGCCAGTTCGCTCGCCGGCTTCGGCTTGGTCATGTAACTCACCACCACCGTCACCAGCACGCACACGATCCAGGACCACAGCGCGCGATACATGTTCTCCGCCATGTCTTTCGCGTTCGGCGAAAGCGCCACGTAGCGTAGCGCCGTGGGATCGGCCTTCACCCACGCCCACATTCCGATCGACGACGCCGTGCCCGCAAACAGGCCCCAGAATCCGCCCGCCGCTGTCGCACGTTTCCAAAGCATTCCGAGTACGACCGTGCCGAAGAGCGGCGCGATGAAGAAACTGAACAACGCCTGCACGTAATCCATGATGCTGGCGAAACTCATCACCAGATACGCCGTGCCGATGCTCACCAGCACGCCGATCACGGTGGACCAGCGTCCCATCGAAACGTAGTGCTCGTCCGTTGCGCTCTTCTTAAAAACCGCCTTATAGATGTCGTAGGTCCACACCGTGGAAAACGCGCTAACGTTGCCCGCCATGCCGGACATGAATCCCGCGATCAACGCCGTGATTCCCAGCCCCAGCAAACCTGGACCGCAATACCGCGCCAGCATCAGCGGCAACACTTCGTTGTAGCTATGCCCGCCCGTTGCGATTGCCTGGCTCTCTGGCAGCAGCTTCATCGGCAGCAACGCGATTCCCAGCAAGCCCGGCAGAATCACAATCAGTGGCACAAACATTTTGAACGCCGCGCCAATCACCGGCGCCATCTTTGCCGACCGCAAATCCTTCGCCGCCAGTACGCGCTGCACCACCAGGAAGTCCGTCGTCCAATACCCAAACGAGATGACGAATCCCAGGCCGAATACAATTCCAGTCCAGTGAATTCCCATCGGGTTATCTGTAAACGATCCGAGCGTGGACCACATGTGCGTGTATTCCACGGAAGCGTTTTGCGCCACGCGATCGCGCAATTGCCGCCACCCACCAACCTCGATCAAGCCGAGGATCGGAATCAGCAGCGCGCCGGCCCAGATCAAAATGAATTGGAGCACTTCGTTGAAGATCGCCGAGCGCAATCCGCCCAGCGTCACGTACACCGCCACCGTCAGAGCAGACACCCAGATGCTCACGTTGATGTTCCAGCCCAAAATCAGCCGCATCACCAGCGCCATCGAGTACATGTTGATGCCGCTCATCAACACCGTCATAAACGCAAAGGAGATCGCCGAAAGCGCGCGGCTCGACTCTCCGAATCGCAGCTTCAAATATCCCGGCACCGAGTGCGTTTTCGAAATGTAGTAGAACGGCATCATCACCAGCGCGAGGAACAACATCGCCGGTATCGCGCCGATCCAGTACCAGTGTGCCGCTAAAATCCCATATTGGTACGAAGAAGCCGCCCAGCCCAGCAGCTCCAGCGCTCCCAAATTTGCCGAAAGGAAACTCAGACCCGCAATCCACGCCGTCATTTCGCGGCCGGCCATGAAAAAATCTTCGCCGGTGTTCGATCGCCCCTTCAGATAAAAGCCAATCGCGAGTACCAGGCCAAAGTAGAAGACGATGATGACGAAGTCGGTTGTGGTGAGGTGGACCAGCCGGTCCGTAAACAGGGCTGCGGCCAACAAACTCATCGAGTGGCTCCTGCCACGCTCGCGCAAGTTCTACAGGCCGCAAAATCCAGCCCGCCGAGCCTTGCTCGCGCGCGGAATCGCATTCGGTGCAACGAAGTGCTATACCTTGATATGGCTGACTTATCTGCCTAAGGTTCCCGCTCTTGGTACCGTATCCGTTTACGGTCCGTAACTGCCCTATTCACTTTGAGCTGCGGACGCGGGTTTACCTACTTTTGACATCAAGAAGCGCGGGGGTGAGGTTACCATAGGCAGCTGGGAATGCTACCAGATTCGCGCCCGCTGTCCGTCATCCGGTCGCGGCAGTTTGGCGAAGCGGCTTTGCGCCTGCAGCATCTAACAGGCACCTTCAGGAGGATTTACAAGTGTCGTCTGACAGGCCAATCGGCATCTTCTACGAGCAGCAACGCTGGTTTGTGCCCGTCTTCGAGGCGCTTGAGCGCCGCGGCGTCCCCTTCGTCAAGCTCAACGCCGCCCGCCACCATTTCGACCTCCTGCCCAACGGCAATCAGCAGTTCAGCCTGATCTTCAATCGCATGAGCCCGTCCGCGTGGACGCGTGGCAATGCCAACGCGATCTTCTACACGCTCAGCTATCTCGCGCATCTGGAAAAACTCGGCACGCGCGTCGTGAACGGCAGTCACGCCTTCCGCGTGGAAACTTCGAAAGCCCTGCAACTCTCGCTGCTTCAGTCGCTCGGCCTTCCTTATCCGCGCTCGGTCGTCATCAACCACGTTTCCGAAGCGCCAGCCGCCGCACAAGGTTTTCGCTTCCCCATCATCATCAAACCCAACATCGGCGGCAGCGGCGCCGGCATCGTCCGCTTCGACACTGCCGAACAACTCGAACGCGCCGCGGCCGCCGAAGCGATCACCCTCGGCCTCGACGGCGTTGCGCTCGTTCAGGAATACATTCCCGCACGCGGCGGCCACATCACCCGCGTTGAAACCATCGGCTACAAATATCTCTACGGCATCAACGTGTACACGCCCGGCGATACCTTCGACCTTTGCCCGATGGACATCTGCAAGACCAACGACGGCACCGAGCTCAGCACCACCTGCGTGATCGAAGGGGCAAAAACCGGACTGCGCGTGGAAGCCTATCGCCCGCCGGATAGTGTGATCGCGTCGGTTGAAAAAATATTCGCCGAAGCACAGATCGAGGTCGGCGGCGTCGAGTACACCATCGACGATCGCGATGGCCAGCTCTACTTCTACGATGCGAACGCGCTTTCGAATTTCGTCGCCGACGCGCCGCGCGTGATCGGCTTCGATCCGTTCGACCGCCTCGTCGATTACCTCGTGAAGGAACGCCGCTGATGCGCTACGGCTACTGGATGCCCGTTTTTGGGGGCTGGCTGCGCAATGTGGAAGACGAGCGCATGTCCATTGAGTGGGAGTACATTTCGCGTCTCGCGCGTCGCAGCGAAGATTTCGGCTTCGGCCTCACGCTCGTCGCTGAATTGAACCTCAACGACATTAAAGGCGTCGATGCGCCGTCTCTCGACGCATGGTCCACCGCCGCCGCTCTCGCCTCAGTGACGAAATCGCTCGAACTGATGGTCGCAGTGCGTCCTACATTCCATCTGCCCGCGCTTCTTGCCAAACAAGCCGCCAATATCGACCACATCAGCAACGGCCGCGTCTCTCTGAATGTGGTTTCGTCCTGGTGGGCGGAAGAAGCGAAGAAATACGGCGTTCATTTCGACGAACACGACGATCGCTACGCGCGAACGTCGGAATGGCTCGACGTCGTCGATTCAGCATGGAAGAAAGATCACTTCTCGTATTCCGGGAAATATTATTCGGTAAACGACCTCGTCCTGCAGCCCAAGCCCGTCTCTAAACCGCGCCCCACGATTTACGCCGGTGGCGAATCTGAAACCGCGAAAAATCTAATCGCCGAAAAATGCGACGCCTACGTGATGCACGGCGATCCGCCAGATCGCATCGCCGAAAAAATCCGCGATATGCGCGACCGCCGCGACAAGAAAAATCTGCCGCCCATGAAATTTGGTGTGGCCGGATATTCGATCGTCCGCGAAACGGAAGTGGAAGCGAAGAAGGAGCTAGCGCGGATCACCGACGTCCATCAAAACGCCGCCGGCTACAAAAATTACGAGCAGTGGCTCGCAAACACGCAGCTCGAGCGCCGCGTTTCCCTCGAAGACTATTCCGTATCCAATCGCGGCCTGCGTTCCGGCTTAGTGGGCACGCCGCAACAAGTCGCCGACCAGGTAGGCGAATTCGAAAAAGCCGGTGCCGACCTGCTCCTACTGCAGTTCAGCCCCCAGCTAGAAGAAATGGAAAGATTCTCCAGCGAAGTAATCAAGCCGCGCACAGCGCACGCTGCGCGCGTGGAATAACCTGCGAATTTGGGAAGTCCCAAATTCGCACTGAGGAACGCCAGCGGCATTCCGAATGTGCAGGCGCAGGCTGTTTTCTTACGGCCTTAAGCTTTTTCTGACGGCTCAATCGCCGCCGGACTACGACCTCAGCTAACGACGGCCCCCTATACCTGCCCCGCCAGCGACTCCCGCAACAACTGTCTCGCTCGCGAAAAACGATTCTTCACCGCCGACCGCGACACATTCAAAATCCGCGCCGCCTCTTTCGTCTTCCGTTCCTGCAATCCGACCAAGTGCACCACGTCGCGCGAATTCTCACCCAGCAGCCCTATCGCCGCACGCAACGCCCGCTGCTTCTCGCTCCGCTCAAAAAGAAAATCCGGATGGTACCCGTCGCCCGCCGGAATCGCATCGATGATGCTCATCCCATCTTCGGGGTTCGTGTCGGACTGCTTCCGCTTCTCTTCCAGCTTGCGCTTGCGCACCACCATCAGCGCCTCGTTGATCGCGATCCGCGTAAGCCAAGTGGAAAATCGTGCGTCGCCTTGAAACTGATCGATGTGCGAGTACGCCTTCAGCAGCGCCTGCTGGCAAGCGTCTTCCGCGTCCTCGCGGTTGCGCGTAATTCGAAACGCGCCGTGATACACCTTGCCCATATGCGGCTGCACCAATTCCGTAAACGCGCCGTGCTCGCCCGCCTGCGCCCGCGGCACCAGCTCCGATGCGTCGTGCAATTCCCCGCCCTTCGTTCCCGGTTCCGATGTGGTGGCCTTGAACGGCTTGAATGCCGGCTGCGTGTCTTTCAAGTTTGCGGTGCGCACGTTTCGCTCTCTTCGACGGCAAATATGAATGCGTCGTGAATAGATAGTGGTGCGATGACGTGGCGAGCGTACTGGAACGAAATCGACGGGCCTATCCGAGTTATCCCGTAAATCGATGGGGGTATCGCTGTAGGGTCGGAGCGGTAGCGTATTTAGGCCGAGCTTGAAACGAAACGTCTTACTTACTTCTTCGCTGTCTTTTTTCGCGCGGCCGCTGCCGGTTTTTCAGCGTTGCCTTTGGCTGCGCTCGCGGATTTCAGCTTCGGTGCCTTTGCCGTTTTCGGTTGCTTCGGCGGCTGCGGATCGCCCGTCGCTGCTTTCTCGACGTCTCCGTTTCCATCGCGCGCGATATCAATAAGCAGCCGCTTGCTCAAAATCGATTGGGGCTCGCTCACCGTGATGTCGTCCGTCGAAACAAATTTGTCTTTGTGTTTGATCAGTAGCCACGTCGGCTTCGAACTCCCGCCGAATCCGCGCGTCTTCACCAGCACCCACGATCCCTTCAGCTTTTTCCCGTGCAGCGTGAATTTGAAGTCGCCCTTCTCGAGCGCCGCCTGTGGATCGTCCTGCTCCGGCGTCCACGTTCCTGTGTCCCACACCATCACCGTGCCGCCGCCGTACTCGCCCTCCGGAATCACGCCCTCGAAATTCGCATAGTCGATCGGATGATCTTCCACCTGCATCGCCAGGCGCTTCACCGAAGGATCCGTCGATGGCCCCTTCGGAACCGCCCACGAAAGCAGCGCGCCATTCCACTCCAGCCGGAAATCGTAGTGCAGCGCCGTCGCGCGATGTTTCTGAATCACGTAAATTCGCTCGGTTGCGTCCGCGCGCTTCGCCGCCGCTTTTCCAGACGGCTCCGGCGTCACTTTGAAATTTCGCTTTTCGTTGTACGTCTTCAGTGTCATCGCAATCTCACCTGTAAACGCCAATTCGGTCTGTGGGCCGAGTCTATCTCATCATCTATTAAGGATGCGAGCCGCACCGTTTCGGCCCTGCCCTCTGAATCTTTTTGGAACCGAATGCGCTCGCCCGCTGAACTATTTCCGTGAACGGAACAGCAACGATACGGCGCTGTGGGACGTGCGATATTCGCCTCGCCGCAGCGCCCGATGGTCGGGTCCGCTCCGCAAATAATGCGATAATTCGCATCTGGGGTTGCGAAGCGGACCGGGACCGCCAAACTCCGCGCCACCCGCTCAAGCGCACTCCCGGGCGAGAGGTTCGCTTCGAGCCGTTTCCAAGGCCAGGCAACCCGCTGCCCTAGTTTCGCTTCCTTTTCGAAGAGATCGCCGAATGCATCTGCCGCTCCGCCGAAAACAGTCTTGGCAAACGTGTCGAGTGTCGCTGCTACTCGCCACAATTTGCCTTCTCGCGTTCGGCGTCGTCCCAAATTCCGCAGAAGCGCAAGACGCAACCAGCGCGACCGCCCCATCTCCGGCCGCCACGACGCAACAGCCAACGCAGCAACAGTCCGCGGCGCAAGAGTCGCCGGCTCCGGCAAACTCAGCGTCTGTAACCGGCGTCGTAAAAACTTCCGAAGGCACTCCCGTCCCAGGCGCCACCGTTAAACTCTCAGACTCCGCCTCCGGCAAATCCTGGCAAAGTTGGACCGACGAATCCGGCACATTCCTTTTCCCGCAAATCCCCTACGGTCTCTACAAAATCGAAACCAGCCAGATCGGTTTCTCGCCGTCGTCGATTGAAATGAAAGTTCCCGTCGTACCCGCCGCGCCGATTCCCCTCGAACTTCGCGTCGCCACTCTCGCCGAACTCGCACCGAAACCAGAAAACGCCGCGCCCGGCAATCATCCGCATCACAACGACGGCAACGCGCAAGCGAACAACGCGAATCCCGACGCCAGCCAATCCGCGGCAACTCAGAACGGCAACGCGGCAGGCGGCGCGAGTGGCGGCGGGCGGCGCGGACAAAATGGTCAAGGCGGCGCACCCGTTCCCGCCGGTGTCGCGAACGCAGTTAACGCCGGCATCGCGAGTGCCGGCTTCCAGCAAACGGATCTCACCGGCGAAGGCGTCGCCGGCCTCCAAAACGAAACCGTCACCGGCGGCGCCGCGGGCGAGTCCGCGCAGGCGAGTCTTGTGGTGAATGGAAATGGCGGCGGCGCCAGCTCCGACTCGTTCCTCATGCAAGGGACTGTTGGCCAGGGATTGATGGCCATGAACGGAGGCCCCGGCGGCTTCGGTCCCGGTGAACTCGTTCCCAATGCGCCGGGGCAAGGTGGTCGCGGACAAGGCGGCTTCGGTGGTCCGGGCGGCGGTGGTCCCGGTGGACAAGGCGGGATGTTCGGTGGAGGTCCAGGCGGAGGCGGCTTCGGCGGCCCCGGTGGCGGCGGACCGGGCGGCGGTGGCGCGGGAATGTTTGGCGGCCGCGGTCGTCTTAATAGACAAGCCGTCAATCGTATGCGTTTCAGCTTCTATGATCGCTACGACACATCCGCGTGGGACGCGCGTCCCTACTCCGTGAACGGCACGCAAGTCTCGAAGCCGAATTTTTGGGACGAGCGCTTCGGCGGCAACATCGGCGGCCCGCTGAAAATTCCGCACATCTACAACGGCTCCGACAAAACTTATTTCTTCCTCAACTATCAGCACGAAACTTCGTCCAGTGCGATCGACAATTACTCCACAGTCCCCACCGACGCCGAACGCAGCGGCGATTTCTGCGGCATCGGCGTCACAATCTACAATCCGTTTTCGAACTTCAGCGGCCCGCGCACGCCGCTCGGCAACGGCTGCCAGATTCCCACGATCAATTCCGCCGCAGCCGGGCTGCTTGCTTTCTACCCCGAACCCAATCAGCCCGGCACCGTGCAGAACTACCTGCTGCAAACCACCGTGCCCGTGAACAACGACATCGTGAATCTGCACATCATCCACACCATCAATTCGAAGTTCAGCCTCACCGGCGGCTACAACGTCAGCTGGCAGCGCCAACAGACTTTCGGCAATTTTCAAGATACCGCCGGCTCCAGCAACTCGCTCAGCCAGTCCGCGAATCTCGGCCTCACTCACAATTGGTCGCCATACTTGGTGGAAAACACGCAGTTCACCTGGAGCCGCGCGCGCACTCAAATTCTGAGCGACAACTCGTATAACAATAACGTCGCCGGCGATCTTGGCATCAACGGCGTCTCCACCGACCCGATCGACTTCGGCATTCCCGCCGTCAGCTTCACAAGTTTTTCGTCACTCAACGATCCGATTCCATCGCTCGTCCGCAATCAAACGATTCGCGTTTCGGACAGCCTGAAGTGGATCCACGGCAAGCACACCATGACGTTTGGCGCTGAGCTTCGCCGCATCGACCTTAATAACGTATCGAGCCCGCAGCCGCGCGGCCAGTTCACTTTCACCGGCGTGCTCACCTCGCAGCTCGACGCAAACGGCCAGCCCATCGCCAACTCCGCCGCCACCGAGCCGTATTACGAATTCGCCGATTTTCTCCTCGGCCTTCCGTACACCACCTCCGTCCAGTACGGCCCGAATATTTATCTGCGCAGCTGGGATGCGATCGCCTACGCGCAAGACGATTTCCGCGTGAACAAGCATTTCACTTTTCTCTACGGCGTCCGTTACGAAGCCGCCACGCCCGCCGTCGATAAGTACGATCGCATCGCGAATCTCGACCTCAATGCAGCCGCGACCGCGGTCTCCGTCGTCACTCCCGGCGCTACGGGCCCATTCAGTGGCGCGTATCCGCGCGCTTTGATCCATGGCAACTACGGCAACTGGGCGCCGCGCATCGGCTTTGCGTGGCAGCCGCAATTTGTGAAACCAAAAACTGTCGTCCGCGGCGGCTACTCCATCTTCTACAACGAAGCGATCTACAATTCGCTCGCGCAGCAATATCTTTCCTACGAGCCGCCATTTTCTACCTTCGCCAACCTCTACACCACAGGCTCGCAAGTCCTCACTCTCCAGAACGGTTTCCCCACCACCGGCTCGAGCACCATCACCAATAAAGGCGGTGTGGATCCTTTCTACAAAAACGGTAACGCGCAGATCTGGACGCTCGGCACCGAAACTTCTTTCAGCCAGAATTGGATTCTCGATCTCACCTACACCGGCACGAAGGGCACCGATCTCGACCTTCTCCGCGCGCCCAATCGCGCGCCGCTCGGCACCAGTCCGCTCGATACGCAGGCCGCGCTGCAAATCCCTTACGCCAACAGCTTTTATTTCGATCAGTCCGGCGCGAACTCGATCTACAACGGCCTGCAAGTCCGCCTGGTCCACCGCTTCACGAAGGGCCTTCAGATTCAGGCGTTCTACACGTGGTCGAAATCGCTCGATAACGCCAGCACCATCGGCGGCACATCCGCGATTGTCGTGCAGCAGGACGGCAACTACGCGGCGGAGCGAGGTCTGTCCTCCTTCGACGTTCGCGACCAAGTTCGCTTCTCGTCGCTCTACGAGCTGCCTTTCGGCGAGCATCACCGCTACGGCAATCACGGTTGGACAGCGAGGGTTTTCAGCAACTGGCGCTGGCAAAACGTTGTCACCTGGCAGACCGGCAATCCTCTCACTGCGTATCTTGGGGGCACGTCGGCCAACAACGGCACCGGCGCCGCATTCAGCTTGCGCGCGGATCAAATCGCGAATCCGAACGTTGGAATTTGCGGCGGCGGCCCGTTGAATTTTTTCAATACCAACGCGTTTGCGACACCGGCCGCGACTTCGTACGGCGACGAACATCGCGGCGCGATCGAAGGGCCGTGCAAGTTCAATTGGAACTCGTCGCTCGGCAAGACTTACCGATTCGGGCCCGGTGAGCGCCATCATCTCGACGTCCGGTGGGAAGTGCAGAATCTTTCGAACACGCCGAGCTTCTCGGGCGTTTCCACTTTGCTTGGATCGTCGTCGTTTGGCCGTGTCACCAGCGCCGGATCGATGCGTACGATGGACATCACGATGAGGTACAACTGGTGACGCTCACGCCGATCGCCACGCTCACTCGCCAACTTCTCGCGCTGGCACTCGCCGTGGCGCTTTTCGACGCGCCGCTCTTTGCTGGACAACCTGTCCAGCAGGCAGCGCAGCAATCTAGCCAGCAGCAAGCCCCGCCACCTCAACAACAGGCGCCGTCGCAGCCCATCGCCGTCCCCGCGCCAGCACAGGCGCCGTCCCAGCAATCGAAGCAGCCCGTCGCGCCCGCCTTGCGATCTTCGTCTGACTTCGTTCGCATCGACGTGGAAGTCACCGACAAATCCGGCAAGCCCATCAAAGGCCTCGCCGCCGATAAATTCACGGTGTGGGACGACGGCAAGCCGCAGAAAATTTCCAGCTTTTCTTACTTCGATATCGAGAGCATCGAAACCGCCGCGCCCGATGCGAACGCGAAACCCATCGTCGTCTCCGTCGATAACGAAGGGCAGGACACGCCGAGCGCCGCAAAAGCCACCGAAGCGCTGCAGAATCGCCGGCTCATCGTTCTCTTTTTCGATCTCACCTCGATGCAGACCGACGATCTGGTTCGCGCGCACGACGCCGCGGACAAATTTGTGGATACGCAGATGAAGCCGGCGGACGTGGTCTCCGTAGTAATTTTTTCGACGCGGCTGATGGTTCTCGCGAATTTTACGAACGACAAAACGATCTTGAAGAAGGCCGTCGCGATGCTCACGCCCACCGGTGAGGAAGCTCTCGCGAGCGGAAGTTACGCTGCGGCGCAGAATGGCGAGTACGACGTGCAGCAGTACACCGGCGACGCTTACACCGCGGACGAGACTGAATTCAATGTATTCAACACGGACCAGAAACTCGCGGCGGTCGAAGGGCTCGTGAACGTTCTGGGCGGAATCACGGGCCGGAAAGCGCTCGTTGAATTCAGCGGCGGCATCACGCAGACGGGTGAAGAAAATCGCGCCGAACTGCGCGCCGCGACGGACGCCGCGAATCGCGCGGACGTTTCGATCTACTCGATCGATTCGCGCGGATTGATGGCTGCGCCTCCGGGCGGCGACGCTTCGACGAACGCTGCGACCGGCACGTCGATGTTCACCGGCGCGTCTGTATTCCATCAAACCGACCAGCGCGAGGATTCGCGCGACACGCTTGCGACGCTTTCCACCGATACGGGCGGCAAAGCTTTCTTCGATCTCGGCGACCTGAGCGAAGCGCTGCCGAAAATCCAGCAGGACAACACCGGCTACTACCTGCTCGGCTACAGCCTGGGCCAGAACGTGAAGCGCGACGGAAGCTGGCGCCAGATTCGCGTGAAGGTCGATTCGCCCGGCGCGAAAATCCGTTTCCGCGACGGCTACTATGCGCCGCGCGATTTCCAGCATCTGCAGAAAGAAGATCGCGATCAGCAGCTCGCCGACGCGGTGAACTCCGACAATCCTGTGGTCGATCTTCCCGTCGCTGTTGAGACGGCGCTCTTCCGCATCGCGAACGATCAGACGTACGTGCCGATCGCCGCGAAGATCTCTTCGACTGCGCTGGATTGGGCGGCGAAGCACGGCAAGCGTCAGGCGGAGTTTGATTTCGCGGTGGATGTGCGTGAAGCCGGCAGCGGGCGCATCATCGCGCAGCTCCGCGATACGACCAATATCACGCTTGATCCCGCGAAGTACGACGAGGTGAGCAAGAAGAACCTGCTCTACCAGGGCGGCGTGGTGCTTTCGCCGGGACGCTACAAAATGAAATTTGTGGCGCGCGAAAATGAGTCCGGAAAAATCGGGACGTTTGAAGAAGATTTGATCGTGCCGGCGGCGGCTGCGGGAAAGATGATGCTTTCGAGCGTGCTGCTCTCGAGCCAGCTCGTGAACGTGCAGAAGACGGCTGAGGTGCAGGTGAAGGGCCAGGGCACGCGCGCGAAACTGGTTGCGTCGCCGCTGGAGATGAATGGGCAAGCGATTGTGCCCAGCGTGACGCGGTTCTTTACGCCGGGGCAGACGCTGTACGTTTTCTTCCAGACTTACGCGCCGCCGCATGATGCCGGCAAGGGCGGCGACGCGAAAGCCGGTGATGCTGCGCCGATCGATTTGAATTCGATTCGCGCGGGGCTGATTTTTTTTCGCAATGGGCTGCAGGTGAATTCCACGCCGCTGCTGGCGCCGACGGGCGTGGATGAGGCGACGCGTACGGCCTCGTTCCGGATCAGCTTGCCGCTCGCGAAGCTGCTGACGGGGCGGTACACAGTTCAGGCTGTGGCGATTGCGCCGGGGACGCAGCATTCGGCGTTTGGGCGGGCTTACCTTGCGCTGCAAACTCCTCCGGCCGGAGCGGCTCCCGCCGCCAGTTCGCCCGACTCTGGCGCTCCGGCGATTAAGGCGGCGCCGTCGCAAATGCCTCCGCCGCCTGGTGGAGACGGCCCGCCGCCGGATGGCCCGCCTCCTGGGCAGCGGTAGTAAGGATTCAAATACAACCAGGCTGAGACAGATACGAGACCGGCGAGCGGCGCGGGGATTGCCCCGCGAGACGAAAGCACACAGGCCAACTCCAGCCTGTGCCACTCTCCGTGGTAAGGCACTGCTCGCACAGGGCATGGAGGGGTGGGCGGCGTTGCGCAGGCACGAATGCCTACCCCACGCACGGTGGGTAAATTTGTGTCGATTAGAAAGGGTGTCGGTCCTTTGTTTTGTGTAAGTTTCGGGCAGTTCTAATCGCGGATCACTCCGATTAGAAATTATTAGGTGGAATACAACTGGCTCCGCGATGACCTTTCGGGGAGATTCGAAACGAAAACGGAGAGAGATCCTTCGGCCCGGAAACGGGCCTCTGGATGACGTCAAAGGCGGAAGGGCAAACGTAACGGCACACAGGCCAACTGCAGCCTGCGCCACTCCGAGTGTATATGTGGTGCGCGCACAATTCAGCGAGGTGCGGGCGTCGTTGCGCAGCCAAAACTGGCTACCCCACTGCGTACCCCACGTTGTTGGGATTTGTGTCATCTAGTGCCGATTAGGAAGGGACGGTGGTGTTTGTTTTGTGGAAGTTACGTCACATTCTAATCGTACGAGATGTCGATTAGAATTTGGGGCTTGAGGGAATTTGCGGGGAGTACGTAGGTAGAAGTACGGATGCGAAGCTGGGGTGAGGAGTGGGGCCGGGTGGGAGAGTGCTGACTGGCGGCCGCCTCGCATGTGCTGTCCTCGGTGGGCTGTTAGTGACGCCCGACTAACGTTAACATATCTGCAATAGATTGTAAAGGTAAAAAATCGGGATTTGAGTTGATTTGGGAGGCGGTGCGTCCAAATCTAGCTGAGCGGAAAGACCCAACGCCGGGACCAGGGGGAGAGAGTGCCCCTGGTGCCCGGCGTTTTGCTTGCGGATAGAGCGATGTTCGGAGCAAAGCACGCAGACTGAAGTTTGCGCCACGGCGGAAAACACATTCGAGAGCCCACTGGGCTCTCTCAGTGTGTTTCGCGCTGTAGCGCGAAATCAGAAGCGGAACTTGGCGCCGATTTGGATTTGGCGGGCGCCGGTTGTGCCGTCGGGCTGGCCGACTTGGGCGGTGGAGTACATGAAGTCCGGCGAGCCCTGGATATAGTTGGGCTTGGCGAACTGGACGCGATTGAACAGGTTGTAAAACTCAAAGCGCAGCTGGAAGTCGACGCGTTCGCCGATCTTGGTGTCTTTGGCGAGGACCGCGTCCCAATTGTTGATGCCCGGGCCATACCACGCGTTGCGGTGAAGCGGCGACGCAACGCCCCAGGGAATGGGGATCGAGCCATCCTCCGGATTGAACGCGGCCGGATTGAATCCGGTGAAGACGGGCGCGCTAGGAATACCCTGGTTCGGATTCGACGGTGCGGTGTGAAGCAGCGACGCATCGACGACGGTGACGCGGTCCGAAATGCCGGTATGCAACGTATCCAGCTGGCCGAAGATGTCGTACGGAAGACCGGTCTGCCAGGCGGCGATGCCGCTGACTTCCCAACCTTCGAGTGCGCGGCCGACATAGCCATCGGTGAGATGAGATTTTCCGCGGCCGATGTTGGGCGTGTAAACGAAGTTGATTACGCCGCGGTGGCGAGTGTCGAAACCGGAATTCCCCTTTTCATTGCGAAGGTTGAACGAGTCAACGGGGAAATTTCCGTTGGCGGCTGTGGGTACGAGTCCGTCGGAAGAATCGTCGAGCGCGTGAGCGTAGGTGTACGCGCCGCCGATTTGCAGGCCGTGCCAGAGACGTTCGTTGACCTGGATCTGCAGGGCGTCGTACCAGGAGTGGCCGCTGGTCTGGTTTACGAACGCGTGGTAGAAGGCGTTGTTGTTGACGGCATTGAACGGAAGCTGGCCAAAATCGCCGCCGTCGTAGAGTGTGGCGTTCTGAAGGACGGACGGATCGACGCCCATGCCGAGCAACTGGCTGACGAGATTCGGCTGAGGCGGATTGCCATCGACGACGCGAAGGATGCGAGTGCCGTGGTTGCCGACGTAGTTGGCTTCGAACGTGAGGTTTGAATTGACCTGTCGCTGAATGCCAAAATTCCAGGTGACCAGGCGCGGCGGCTTGATATTGGGTTCGAAGACGCCGGGGAAAAGGAACGAGCCGTCTTGCACCACGGGTGACGGAGTGAGCGTGGGCGCGACGGGCTGATTGGCGAGCTGCGCGCCTGGGACGAAGCCGAGACTTGCGGTGGGAGTGAAGGCAAAGCTCGGCTGGAACGGAGGATTGCTCCGCTGATTTTCGAACAGGTTGCCGAAGACGCGGTCTGTGAAGACGCCGATGCCGCCGCGGATCGAGGTGCGGCCGTCTTTGAACGGATCCCAAGCAAAACCGAAGCGCGGTTCGAAGTTGGTGTAGTCGTCTTTGTAGAGCTGCGCGCCGGTGCCGGGACCGACGGGAGTGAAGGTGAAGGGCGCGGGGCCGCTGGGGTCCTGGAAAAGATTGGAGATGGTGCCGGAGCGTTCGTAAGGAACGCCGTACCACTCGTAACGCACGCCGTAGGTGATGGAGAGATTCGAGCGGATCTTCCAGACATCTTGCACGTAGCCGGCGACTTCGTGCTGGATGAAGTTGAGTTCATCGTTTGCGACGCGGGCGCCGGAGCGAGTGAAGAATTGGGTCTGCGAATTTTGTTCGACGAGGCCGAGTAGCGCGGAGACCATGTCTTCGAGTTGCAGCGAATCGACGCCGGGATTGAGCGAGGCTTGATTCAAGGGCGCGATGCCGAACTGGCTGAAATTGTTGAAGAGGAAATTCTGGCGCGCATTGAAGTCGGTGTAGTTGTTGGAGTAGACGTTGCGGAATTCGCCGCCGAATTTTATGGCGTGGTTGCCCCAGACTTTTGTGACGTAATCGCTGACTTGGTAGGTACCTTGCTTGTTGCCGCTGGCGGGCGAGTTGTTGGGGCCGCAACCGAAGCTCGCGAAGACGGGCAACACGTAGTCGCCGCCCTGCCCTTCGGAATCGACGTTGCCGACACTGTCAAAATCCGGAATGCCGTTGCAACCGAAGAAAAGGTTCAGGCGGTTGAAGCCGAAGCGAGCTTCGTTGGTGAGAGTGGGAGAAAAGGTGGTGGTGAGGCCTACGGCGAGGCCCTGTGTGCGCTGGGAAGACGGGATGGCGCCGAGGCCGTTGGGCAGCGTGTCTGTGTGGAACGGGTTCGGATCGTTGAACCAATTGTAGATGTAGCGGACGAAGAGGCTGTTGTTGGCGTTGATGCGGTGGTCGATTTTGATGGTGGCGTCTTCGTCTTTCTCGCGGGACTCGCTGGGGAAAAATAGAGTGCCGGTGGCGCCATCGCCGCTGGGGATGGTGGGATTCGGGTAGAACGCGAGTATTTTTTGCATCGCGGTGTCGAGCGCGAGGCCTGTAGCGTTTTGGCCATCGCCGGGGACGTTGTTCAACAGATTGATCGTCTGGCTCGCGCCGGTGCCCGGATTGGTGTAGTTGAAGATGCCGGATTTGAAAGCAGCCGTGGGAACGATGGCGGAGTTGGAGAGAACGGTGACGAAGCGGTCGCCCTGATAGTTAAGGAAGAAAAAAGTTTTGTCTTTCTTGATGGGGCCGCCGATGGAGCCGCCGTAGAGATTGCGGACGTAGGGATTCTGCGGCTCGACGAGGCCGGAGTCTGGATCGATGTTGTGGTTGAAGTAATCGCGGGCGCCGAGAGCATTCCAGCGGCCGAAGTAGTAGAGGTTGCCGTGGAAATCGTTGGTGCCGCTGCGAGTGATCACGTCGATGATGGCGCCGTTGTTGCGGCCGAATTCGGGCGCGAAATTATTGGTGAGAACGCGAAATTCTTCGGTGGAGTCCGGATTCTGCGTGGTGACGCCGCCGAGAGGGCCGGGGACGTCGGCGTCGTTGTTGTCGGTGCCGTCGAGCATGAAATTGTTGTTGCGCTCACGGCCGCCGTTGACGGAGACGCCGGCTGCGCCGCTGTCGGACTGCGTTACGCCGGGGCCGAGCAGGACGAGTTGATACGGATCGCGGAGGATGAGCGGGAGCTCGGTCATCTGAGTGTGCTCGATCACGTTGCTGAGCGTGGCGTCTTCGGTGTCGATGGGTACAGCAGCGGCGGCGGAAACTTCGACGGTGGAGGAGATGGCGCCGGTTTCGAATTTTGCGTCGAGCGTGAGGGGCTGGTCGATGGTGAGAGTGACGGACGCGAAGGTGACGGTCTTGAAGCCGGACTTCGAAATCGAGACGGAATAATTTCCGGCGGACAAGGTGGGGAAACGGTAGGTGCCGGCGCCGGTGGTGATCGTGTTGTGCGCTTCGTTGGTGCCGAGATTAGTGGCGACGACGTTGGCGTCGGTGACGACTGCTCCGGATGCGTCGGTGACTGTACCGGATATCGAGCCGGTCTGCGCGAATACCGAAGGCGTGGCGACGAAAAGCAGAGCGAGAGCCAGGGTGAAGAGTGCGGCGCGCAGGCTCTGGAAGATCTTCATGTACGTTCTCCTCTGAAAAATTCGAGTGTGGCGTTTGCGTACGAAAATTCCTTAGGCAGCGCTAAGTTGCATTTTGCAAGCCAGCGAGCGGCGCGCGACCCGAGAGGCGCGACGGAAACGTATGAAATGTTTCTGAAATGGCGCGGGGAGATTGAAGCGGAAGAAGTTGCGGGAGGCGCGGATGTGGGTGGATTTATTGGCGTTTTGGAACGGTGAGCGGATGCGAAGCGGTGAGCGCGGGAGATTTGCGGGAACGGACGCGACACGATTTGGGGGCGTGTGAATTACGGGAGAAACAGGAACGCGGAAATATGGAATGTCGGAGGGTGCTTGAGCGGAGCGGGAGTGGTTGGTACGAGATCGAGGGTAGATCGCACGGCGATTTTGTGGTCGCAAGCGAACAGCCTGCGCGGCAGGCTATTCCACTCGCTCGGCGCGGAAAAGTTGAGATCAAATCAGCAGAAGGATTGGGAGATTTTTGACGGTGGTGCGGCGATGGCTACGCCGGGCGAATTGATGTGGCGCGCAGGCGCGGCTAGGCGCGAAGGATTTGGCGTCTCGCGCGAGGAATCGCGGTCGGATTCGAAGGGGCGTTTGCGCGGCGGATTCTGATGCAACCAGATGGAGAAGTTTTCGCGCATCTGCTGAATGTGGTCCGGAATGTGGCGTTCCTGACGGCTAAGCCATTCTTCAAAAGTGATTTCGCCGTGCACGGGATGATTGGCGACGATGAGCCAGCAGGCTTCCGGGACGGATTGCAGAAGTTTCGAGGTGGCGGCCCGGAGGCTGTGGATGATCTTGAGCGCTTCGCGCGTACCCTGATGGAAATAGCCGAGAGTATCCATCCACGGTTCGACATTGGGCGTGCCAGTGGCGCAGCCGGTGGCGATGATCTGGCGGCAGAAGACGTAATCGACGGCTTCGCTATCGGCGAGATGGAGGATCATCTCGTGGATGCTGCGGCGGCCGGGAGCGGGCTTGAAGAACCACATGCGGCGCGGGAAATCGCGCATAGCGATACAGAGCGCCGTGGGGGCATAACTGAAAGAATCGAGAGTCTTGCGGCGGCTCGTTTGCATGTGAAGTCCTCCTTGGAACATAGCTTTCTCTTTGCAAGTTAGTAGGAATTGGGGCTAAAAGGTTGGCTAGGAAAGGCGTAAATCTGCATAAATTAATCCTAAAATTGGGACGCCGCAGGGCGCAGGACGCGTCGAACAGATCGAGCGACAATTCATTTACATTCGAGGCTCGTCGCGCGAACGCGAAAATGTCCGGACGCGCGAATCCAGTGTTCGCCAGCGGGCAGATGCGGATGCTGAATATTGGAAAGTTTACGAAGTACTACAGGCAATAGGAGGCTGCGTGGAAACACTCTGGCAGGATTTCCGGTACGGATTCCGGATGATGGCGAAGAATCCGGGATTCGCGGCGATGGCGATTTTGACGCTGGCGCTGGGGATCGGCGCGTCGGCCGCGATTTTCAGCGTGATCGACGGCGTGCTGCTGAATCCGTTTCCATACGCGCACACCGACCGGCTGGTGGTGCTGCAGATTGAGGATGCCGATCAGGGCGGCGATAACGGCGCGCGCGGTGGCGTGACGGCGGAGGAATTCCACGAGTATGCGGCGAAGAACCGAGTGTTTGACCGCGTGGCGGGCTGGACGGGCGCAGATCTGCTCTACACGACTTCGGAAGGAACGGAGCGATTCAACGGGCAACTGATGGCGCCGGGAACGTTTGAGGCGCTGGGCGTAGCGCCGATGCTGGGACGAGCGATTACGGCGGAAGACTACAAGCCGGGAGCGCCGCCGGTATTCGCGATGCGCTACAAGCTGTGGGCGACGCGATTTAATTCCGATCCGAATGTGGTGGGACAGAACTTTGTGCTGAACGGCGTGCCCCGAACGTTGGTGGCGGTGATGCCGCCGCGATTTGCGCTGGGCAGCGGCGAAATGTGGGTACCGGATGCGCTGGATCCGGCGCATGCGTCCGCGGATTTATTTTTTCGCGATTTCTTTTTTGTGGGCGGACTGAAGCCTGGCGTGACCGTGGCTCAGGCCGAGGCGGACTTGAGTGGCGTGGCGAATCACCTGGCTGCCGTGTATCCGAATCTCTATCCAAAACATTTCCGAATGCATCTGGATCACTTCGTGGACGCGTGGGTGGAGCAATTCCGCAAGACGCTGTACATCGTGCTGGCGGCTGTGGGATTGCTGCTGCTGATTGGGTGCGCGAATGTGGCGAGCCTGCTGATGGCGCGGGCGACGACGCGCGAAAAGGAGTTCGCGGTGCGGGCGGCGCTGGGCGCGAGCCGAGTTCGGCTGGTGCGGCAGATGTTGATCGAGAGCCTCCTGCTGGCTGGAGGCGGAGCGATTCTAGGCTGCGTGCTGGCGTCACTGGGACTGACGACGCTGGTGGCGATGATTCCTCAACAGATTTTGCCGGACGAAGCGGTGATCACGATGAACGCGCCCGTGTTGCTATTCGCGCTGGGCGTGGCGGTGGCGACGGCACTGATTTTTGGACTCGCACCGGCGCTGCACATTTCTGGGAAGAATTTGAATACGCCGCTGCGCGACGGCGGAAAAAGCGTGGCGGGAGGCGTTCGGCAGAATCGCATTCGCGGATTGGTGGTGGCGACGGAAGTGGCGCTATCGCTGACGCTGTTGATCGGGGCCGGGCTGCTGATGCGCAGTTTTATTGCGCTGCGCGAAGTGAATCTGGGATTGAAGCCGGATCACGTGCTGGTAACGCGGCTGCCGCTACCGGAAGCGCAGTACAAAACGGCGGAGCAAGTGAGCGCATTTTTTCGCGTGCTGCTTCCGCGACTTCGCGCTCTGCCGGGCGTGGTGGACGTGACGGAGACGAGCACGCTGCCGCCGTATGGCGGGCTGCCGAGCGCCGTAGAAATTCCAGGCAAGACGCCGGGAAACGATTGGAAAACTTTTTATCAACTGGTGAGCACGGGCTACTTCCCTACTCTGCGAATCGCGATTCTGCAGGGGCGCGCATTCAACGAAGCGGAAGAAAATGGCGCGCGTAAAGTGGCGGTGGTGAATCAAGCGTTCGTGAAACGGTATTTCGCGGGGCAGGATCCGATCGGGCAGACGTTTCGAATTCCCGAGGCGGAGAAATTGCCGGATCCGGTGCACGATGCGTCATTTGAAATTGTGGGAGTGGCGGCGGACGCGAAAAATCAGGGGCTCGAGAAGCCGGTGCTGCCCGAAGTGTGGGTGCCGTACACGATCACGGGATCGGGGCGGCGCGGCGTGCTAGTGCGGACGACGGCGAATCCGATGGCGATGATGCATGCGGTGCAGACCGAAGTGTGGGCGACGGATCGCAACGTGGCGCTGGCGATGAGCGATTCGCTGGACAACTACATTCACTCGTATTCGTACGCACAGCCGGAGTTTGGATTTTTGTTGATGGCGATTTTCGCGGCGATTGGGCTGGTGCTCGTGACGATCGGCGTTTACAGCGTGATTGCGTACACGACGGCGCGGAGGACGCAGGAGATTGGGATTCGGATGGCGTTGGGCGCGGAGCCGGCGTCGATTTGTAGATTGATTTTGCTGCAGGGTGGGGCGATGGCGGGGGTGGGAGTGGTCGCTGGAGTTGTGGCGTCGCTGGCGTTGACGACGTTGCTGACGTCGATGCTGTTTGAGGTGAAGGCGAATGATCCGGTGGTATTTGTGGGGGTGTCGGGGTTGCTGCTGGTGGTGACGATGCTGGCGTGTTTTATACCGGCGCGACGGGCGATGAGGGTGGATCCGATTGTGGCGTTGAGGTATGAGTGACGGAGTTGTGATCGGCGGCTGAGGTTTGTATCGCGCACCTTTTTGAGAGGAAAAGGGTGCGGCACCCGAAAATTCAACTGCGGCGCAATCCTGCGACACGGGACTACGCTATGCTTTTTTTATTTGCCGCGGGGGGAGTCGTCGTCGCGGTGGGGGAGTTGAGCTACTTTTTGGTCGGCTTGGGCGGCGGGGATGCCGATGTCGGAAATCAGTTGTTTGAATTCGGGCGTGTCGCGCAGGTTGTCGAAGTCTTCGTCTTCGGATAGGAAGAGCAATTCGGGCGCGCGCTCTTCGTAGGAACGGCGAAGCAGTTTTAGAGCGCCGGGCTTATCGCCCAACTCGCTGTAAACCTCAGCAAGCGCGTAATCGGAAATCGGGTTGCGCGCGCGCTTCGATTCCAACTCCGAAAGAATGCGTTCGGCGGCGGGCTTTTTTCCGGTGCGCGCGTAGACGATTGCGACTTCCGTTTGGAACATCGGCGAGTCGCCGCCTTTTTTCGCGGTGGCAAGCGCCTCGGTGTACGCCTGGCGATAGGAATAGGACGCGGCGAGGTAATACTCCGCGACGGAGTTATTCGGGCTCTCGTCGAGCGCTTTGCGGCACTGCGGGATCGACTTTTCGTAGTCGCGCGTGATGGTGAGCAGTGTGCAGTAGTTGATGTCCGTGTCCGTCGGGTCCGGATCGATTTTTTCGGCGAGTTGATATTCGTCCATGGCCTGCTTGAAGCGCTGCGTGGCGGCGAGATACATCGCGTAAATGCGCATCGTGTGCGCCGAGTTTGGATCTTTGGCGAGCGCGCGATGAAATTCCTGCTCGGCGGCTGGCCAATCCCAATCGGATTCATACAGAACCATCGCGAGAGTTTCGTGCGCGTCAGCGAGGGAATCGTCGAGGGCGATGGCCTGCTGCGCGGCCGCTTTCGCGAGAGCGTAGGATGAGCGCCCATCGGTTTCCGACCATTCGGCGGCGCTGACGTAAGTCTGCGCGAGGCCGACGTAGGGTTCGGCGAATTGCGGATCGAGTTCGATGGCGCGCTTGAATTCCTTGATGCTATCGGCGGTGCGGTTCGGGCCGGTTTCGGTGTGGCTCTTCATGTCATAGAGGCCGCGGAGATAGTGATCGTAAGCGTCAGCGTTGACCTGATGCGGGCGGGCGGATGCTACGGCGAGTGATGAGGGCTTTTCGAAAACGTTGACGTCGAGGACGCGGGCGACGTTGACGGTGACGTCTTCTTCGATCGTGGGAAGATCGTCGGCGCCGCGATCGTAAGACTGAGCCCAGATAATTTTGCCGTCGCTGGCCTGGAAAAGCTGCGCGGTGACGTGGACGTGATCGTCGTGGCGATTGAGCGTGCCTTCAACGACGTAGCCGACGTTTTGCTCGCCGGCAATTTTGGCGAGCGGCGCGTGATGATCGCGATATTGCATGGCGGCGGTGCGCGCCACGACGGCGACGTGCGCGGGCGAGCGAGCGCCGAGCTGGGTAATCAATTCGGCGGTGACGCCGTCGCTGAGATAGTCGAGCGATGCATCGCCGCTGAGATTTTCGAAAGGCGCGACGAGAACTTTTGTTTCGGCGTTGTTCCAGGCGTCTGCGCTGGCGTGACCACGGCGAAGATAAAGAAATCCAGCGACCGCAAAAGCGAAAACGAATGCGCAGGCAAAAACGGTGAAGGCGGAGCGCGAGGCGCGCTGAAAAAACGGCTGCGCGGAGTGCGCTGCATCGAGATCGATTTCGACGTCTGATTTGGCGGCCGTGGCGACAGCTTCGGCGATCGCGGTGGTGTTCGCGAGCAGACCGTTTGCAATGGGCGCTTCGGCACCGGCGCTGATTTGCGGAGCCGGAGGCGGCGGCTCGACGAGCGGGACGGTTTGAACGGGCGCGATGAACCGGTAGCCCTGACGCGGAACGGTTTCGATGTACTGCGGTTTATCGGCGGAGTCGCCGAGCGCATGGCGCAGCGTGCTGAGCGCGGTATTCAGGTTGGCGTCGAAATCGACGTAGGTATCGGCAGGCCAGAGACAGGCGCGAATTTCATCGCGGCGAACGATGCGGCCGGCGCGTTCGAGAAGGACGGCGAGGACTTGAAAGGGCTTCTCGTTGAGCTTGACCTTGACGCCATCGCGGCGCAAATCGCGCTCCGAGAGATCGACTTCAAATGCGCCGAAGCGCATGCGTGAAACTGGATGTGGCTCGACTGACATGGACGATCACCGCGCTAGTGGTGGTACGCGAGGAGAAGCCGTGATGTTCCCGGAGCGGAGCAAAAGCTGATGTGTGCGCCGGGGGCAACGGCGAAACCAAAACGCACCACGAAAGTATCGAGTTAGACGACGAAGCGAGAGAGAAGGCAGCGGCGGACGCACAAGAACACGAAAAAATGCGGCGCGTCGTGATACCCGACTCGGCGCTTCAGCAAAATTGTGTGCAATTGAAACGCCGTTGTTACGACGCATGGGACAGGTGGTGGTTTCAGTGGTCTAAATTGTTCATAAACGGGTGTGGGACGACATTTTTACAAGAATCCGGTGGGATGAACTACGGAATTGCGGATTCAAAGCGCTTATTTCACGTATTTTTCCGGGGTTGGACGGGCTGCGTGAGGGGGCGGAAACGGATACGGCCGGCGTCGCTCATCCAAAATGGGACGAAGCGGACGCCGACCGGAATTGGTACGACCTCGGAGTTACTGAGCGCGTTTTACTTCAACGGAGTCGCGGCCGCCGTAGAGCAGATAGGTTCCGCCGGACGAGCCGGCAGCGACCTGGAGCGGCATGGGGCGCTTCATGTCTGCGTCATGCTTGGAATCGACGGTGAAGACATCGTGCGAGCCGAGATCCTGCACGACGAATTTCTGGCCGGCGATCCAGCCGATGCCGTAGGCACCGGCGGGAAGTTTCTGGCCGCCGATTTCCAGAGGCACATCGGTGATCAAGTACGCCTGATATTTTTCGCGGACGCCGCTGGTGTAACCGGAGGTGTCCACCATGGCTGCGAGGAAATATTGGCCGTCGGCAAATTTCACGCCGCCGGAATTGCGGAGCTGGGAGGGCGCGGTCTGGCCCTTGAAGTAAACGTGGTCGGGAAAGAGCGTGGCGGTGATGTCGCTCGCCTTCAAAACTTTGTCCTGCGCGACGGCCGGCTGAGCGGCGACGAAGGTCGTGAGGAAAATCGCGAACAGGGTCAATGCGAATGCGTGAATTTTCATCGGTTGTCTCCGTGGTGGTGCGTGCTTGGTGAACATGCTACTCGATTGCGCGAGGAGCGAACAAGCAGGAGATGAATTCGCCGCGTAGTGCATTTGGGTTAGTGGAGAGATACGAGCGTTCTGCTACGATGCGCGGCCATGCGTGAAGACGAAAAATTGGAGAGCGGCGTGACGTCTGCGGTGGGGACGCTGGCGACGGCGGAAGAAGAAGCGCGGCGTGAATCGGGATTGCGGCGGACTTTGAATTCGCTGCAAGTGGCGATGATCGGGATCGGTTGCACGCTGGGCACGGGACTTTTTCTGGGCAGCTCGATCGCGGTGGAGCTGGCAGGGCCTGCGGTGATCGTAAGCTTCGCGGCGGGCGCGTTGATTGCGCTGACGGTGATGTGGGCGCTGGCGGAAATGAGTGTGGAGTTGCCGACGGCGGGCGCGTTTGGCGTGCACGCGGAAGTTTATTTCAGCCGGTGGGCGGGATTCGCGATTCGATTCACGTACTGGGTGTGCCTGGTGGTAATCATCGGAAGCGAAGTGGTGGCGGCGGCGATTTTTTGCCAGCTGTGGCTGCCGAATGTGCCGGCGTGGCTTTGGATCGTGGGATTCTCGCTGGCGATGATTTACATGAACACGCTCGCGGTGGAGAACTTCGGGACGATCGAATATTGGTTCGCGATGATCAAGGTGGTGACGGTCGCGGCGTTTTTGGTGGTTGGGACGGGAATTATTTTCGCGGGAAAGCTGGGGCACGCGGCGACGGCGAATTACACGGCGATCGGCGGATTTCTGCCGCACGGATGGAGCGGCGCGGGACTGGGCGTGACGATCGCGATTTTTAGTTATTTGGGGTTGGAAGTGGTGGCGTCCACGGCGGGCGAGGCGGTGGATCCTCGGGCGGCGGTACCGCGCGCGTTTCGAAGGACGCTGTTCACGCTGGCGCTTTTTTATGTGGGCGGGCTCGAGGTGGTGGTGGCGATTGTGCCGTGGACACAGATTGGGCTGGGGGAAAGCCCGTTTGTGCGCGTGTTTGAAATTGCGGGGTTGCCGGCGGCGAAGCACATCATGAATTTTGTGGTGTTGAGCGCGGCGCTATCGTCGGCGACGTGCAATTTGTATTTTTGTTCGCGGCTGCTGTTTTCACTTTCGCGCGGGACTTACGCGCCTGCGATTTTCGGGAGACTGAGCAAGCGCGGGATGCCGGTGCCGGCGGTGTTGGCGTCAAGCGTGGGAATGGCGGCGGCGCTGCTGCTGGAGCATTTTTTTCACAACACGGCGTTTGTGTTCATGATCGGCGTGGCGTTTTTTGGCGGGCCGTTTGTGTGGATCATGACGCTAGTGACGCATGTGGCTTTTCGACGGAAGATGGCGGCGGCCGGCCGGGAGATATTGAAGTTTGCGCCGTTGGGAATTTGGACTTCGGTGATTGGGGCGGTGGCGTTGCTCGGAGTGCTCATTTCTACTTGGTGGGTGCCGGCGTTTCATGTGGCGTTGATGGCGGGGCCACCGTGGCTACTTTTTGTTACGGGGCTTTATTGGGTGTGGAAGAGGAAGGCGGGCGCGAGTGTGAGGTGATATGCGGGTGGGCGCCGCGCTGAAGGCAGCGGCGCTACATTTAAATCTACTTCACGTCGGGTAGAAGCTGCTGCAAGGTGTCAGCTACGCCTTTGGGCTTGAAGCCGAAGGGGCCGGGGCCGGCTTTGTAGGCGATTTTGCCGTCTTTATCGATGACGTAGAGGCGGTCGGGCCAGCCGGTGTAGTCGCGCTCGGTGGTGTTCTGGAAATTATCGAGCACGGCTGGAAATTTGATGCCGAGCTTCACGACGCAAAGCTTGCCCATCTCATTGCGCTCGTCCTGATTTTTCGGCGCGGCGAAAATTACATGATCGTCAATATTGTCGGGATCCTGCCAAACGTCCGTGGTGTGCGCTTCGCGAATGTAAACCGCGTAGAACGCAACCTGGTCCTTATACTTCGCGTACAGATCGTTGAGGGCGGGAACCTCCCGCCGGAATGGCGGTCAAGTGTAACTGCCGAAGACGAGCACGACGGGTTTCTGTCCACGGAAGGAAGAAAGCTTGACGTTGCCCTGGTGGTCGATCGTCTCGAGCGAAAAATCCGGTGCCATGTCGCCGACGTTGTGCGAGCCGGCGCGCGCAACTTTCCAGAGCGGCTTGAACGGAAACACGACGAACGCGGGCCAGGGAACGTAACGCATAACACTGGCGAAGCGGTCCGGCCCTGAAAGCATCAGGCCGAAGAATGCTGCGGTAAGGACACCGTACACGACGACGAAAACGACGAGGCCCTTAAGAATTTTCTTCACCATGCGCTATTTGCGATACCCGTGATGCGCGACGAGCTTGCCGCGCGAGCGATGCCCTTCATCCGAAACGGCGGGAACACCTGAAGCCGTGATCCAGCGATTGTAAAAATTGAACAAAGCACAGACCGTAATTGTGTAGAAAATCGCGTCGTCGGTCCATCCCAAATCGCGCAAATGTTGCGAATCACCGGCGGTGATGGTGGGCAGCGCGAGCGTGACTTTCGCGACGAAGCGGAGCAGCGCTTTTTCTTTGTCGGGGAGGTCGGAGGAATTCGGATCGTTCAAGACGCGGCGGACGAAATCTTCGTCGCCGTAGAGTTCACCGGCGATCGCGGTGTGGGACTTCATGCAGAACTCGCAGTCATTGAGGCGCGAGGTGTAAGCGGCGATGAGCTCGCGGAGCTTGGGCTCGATGGGAGCGGCGTCATGCATGGCGGAGTGGGTGAAGTTCGCCAGGTGCTCGCTCATTTCGGGGCGAAACGCGAGCAGGTGCCAGATTTTCCAATACTCGCCGCCGGATTTCTGCGCGTTGTGAATGAGGTCTGCGTACGCGCTGGGCTGAGGGTTCTGTTCGACGCCCGGCAGATGCATGGGCTTCATGGCTTGCGAGGTGGTGGGCATGCGTTTTTCCTTCGAGAGCAAACTGCCAGTGATTACAGACGTTATAACGCGGACGAATCACAGTCTCTAGTATTTTCCGATTATTGCGGCGGGGCGCGTCCCGTTAGAAATTACTGCCAATCTCCAAAGCTATGTCTTTGCCACAGTGAAACCTAGGAGCGTATTGATGACGCGAGTTTTTGCTTTCCGCTGCATATTTGTTGCGATTTTGTGCGTTTTTGCGGGGATTTCCGCGAAGGCGCAGGCGCCGACGGGCACGATCAACGGAGGCGTGACGGACCCTGGCGGCGCGGTGGTGACCGGCGCGAATGTGACCGCGACGAACCAGACGACCACAGTGGCGCGCACGACGGTGACGAACTCCGACGGCCTTTACAACTTTCCTGACCTGCCGGCCGGACTGTACACGGTGACGATCAAGGCGACCGGCTTCGCCGAGACGGAATTCAAGGATGTGCAGCTGCTGGTGGGACGCGTGGTGACGGTGGACGCGCAGCTGAAGGTGGCATCGGCGAACGCGAGCGTGACGGTTGGCGACGCTATCGACACGGTGGACCTGACGACGAATACGATTCAGGGCCAGGTGACCTCGACGACGATTCAGAGCATCCCGCTCAACGGCAGAAACTTCCTGGAGCTGGCGTATCTGGTGCCGGGCAACCGGCCGGCGCCAAATTTCGACCCGACGAAGACGAACACGCTGGAAGTAAGTTCGGACGGAAGCGTGGGCCGCGGCGGAAACATCACGGTGGACGGCGGCGACAACAACGACGACGTGGTGGGCGGAACGCTCTCGAACTTCCCGCAGGATTCGATCGCGGAATTCCAGATCGCGACGGCGCAATTTTCGGCGGAAGCAGGACGCTCCGGAACGAGCATCATCAACATTTTAACGAAGTCCGGTACGAACGGCTTTCACGGATCGCTTTTCGACTACGAGCGCAACCGGCATCTAGATGCGCAACCGGGCACACTTTCGGCCGGACAGCCGAAGGCGCCGTTTGACCGCGAACAGTTCGGTGGATCGCTGGGCGGACCTTTCAAGGCGAACAAAGCGTGGTGGTTTGGATCGGCGGAATACCGCAATCAGAATGGCGCAGTGGAAACGGCCGAGCGCGATTTCACCACAGACTCGATTTTGAATACTTTCGCGCCGGCGCCGTTGCGCGATGCGCTGGTATCTTCGCGCGTGGATTTCCAACTGACGCCGCACGACACATTGATGGGCCGGTACTCGTTCAATCGCTCGACGGATACGGCGGGAGCGTCTCCGGCGAGCGCGACGCCTTTCATATCAGATACGGAGCGGCAGAACTCGCTGAACCGGTTCAACACGGCGGTTGCCGGCTGGACGCGGACGATTTCGTCGAACAAAGTGAACAACCTCCTTTTCACGTTCAACACATTCCTGAACAGCATTCCGGAATTTCCGGACAGCTCGCCGACGACGAACCCTCCGGGACTGGCTGCGACGAATGAATTGCTGTTTCCGGATCTCGCGGACGGCGTGAACTTCAACGTGCCGCAGAGCACGCATCTGAACCAGGCGGAATTGCAGGACACGTTTACGTGGTCGCTCGGCAAACACACGCTGCACCTGGGCGGGCAATATGAATATTCGCGCGCGTTTGGCGAGATCAACGTGTTTGGCAGCGGCAGCGTGATTTTGACGTCGGATTTCGGCTTCGCGAATTTGAGTGGTACCGATGGACCTGGCGGACCGACGGACCTGGATATTCCGATTGCGGTGGCGATTCAGAGTGCGGCGCCGGTGCAACCGGTACCGATTCCGAAAATTTCGAACAGCTACATTTCCTTTTTCGCGCAGGACGATTGGCGCGTGACCCGGAAACTCACGTTGAATCTCGGTTTGCGCTGGGATTTCGACACGGATGCGACGGGCACCAGCGGCGCATACGGCCCTTGCCCGAATTTGACCGAGCAACCGACCAATCCGTGCGTGTGGATGGCGAACGTGATCGACCTGCACCACCATCCGGACAAGAAGAATTTCGGGCCGCGAATCGGATTCGCGTACGACCCGTTTGGACAGGGCAAGACGGTGATCCGGGGCGGATACGGAATTTTCTACGACCGGATTGTGTTTGAAGTGCCGGGATACGAACGCGTGCAAGACGATCGCGCGTTGACGATCAATCAGTATGCAGGTTCATCGTGCACTTTCCCTGGCGACCCCGCCCCGCCGGATCTGAACACGTGCTTCGCGCCGATTCCGGGCGTGCAGTTTGCACCGGGCAGCCCGACGCTGGCGAATCCGTTCAGCGGACCGCGGCAGCCGGGCGGCGTGGGAATTATCGTGGTGGATAAGAACACGCACCATCCGATGTTTCAGCAGTGGTCGATCGGATTCCAGCAGCAGTTGGGATCGGACTGGACGCTAAGCGCCGATGGACTCTACCTTTTCGGCCAGCGGATGCTGATGGCGCAATATCTGCGGAGCGCGGGCGGTTCCACTTCGCCGTACATCGCGTGCCCGGGCAGCAACATTCCTTGCACGGTGACCGATCCGCTGACGGGAATTTCGGATCAGGTGACGGTGGCTACGTCGAACGGACACTCGTGGTACACGGGCTTGCTGGTGAACCTGCAGCACAGGCCAGTGAAGCTCGGAAAGTTCACCTACCTTTTCAACGCGAGCTACACGCTTTCGAAGACGCTGGACTACTCGGATGACGATCAGGTTCCCTCGTACACGACCGTTGAGAACGTGAACTTGATCGAAGGAACCGTGGGACCGCAGACGGAGAAGGGCTACGCGGCGAGCGACGAACGCCACCGGTTGACGGCGTATGGACAGATTCAGATGCCGTGGGGAATGTCGCTCTCGCCGTTGTACACATTTGGATCGGGAGTGCCGGCGGATCCGATCCTGCCGGATTTGAACCTGAATGGCCAGTCGCTTCCTGCACGCTTGCCGATCCTAGGACGCAATTCGCTGGGACGCAGCGTGAAGAACAGCAACCAGCTGAACACGATCATCAACGAATGGAACGCACTGCCGGCGTGCCCGGCACCGGCTCCGTGCAACGCGGGTGGACCGCTGCAAGATGTGCCGTCGAATATCAACTTCAGCAGCCCGTTTAATTCGCTGGACCTGCGATTCATGAAAGACTTCGCATTCGCTGAGCGCTACCACCTGCAGCTGATCGCGGAGTCGTTCAACTTGTTCAACAGCTTGAACGTTCGCGGCTTCTACAACACAAGCTACTCGGGCCGCAACACTTCGTTGCTGCCGCAGGGGACGAACCCGGGAAACATCGATCCGGGTTTCTGGCAGCCGGCGAGCACAGCGGGAGGGTTCTTCGGGACAGGCGGGCCACGCGCGTTCCAGTTTGCGATACGATTTACTTTCTAACGCTGGACTGGGCGGAGCGAAGCGCTTCGCTTGCGGCGGAAACGGAAATCAAGGAGCAGCACATGGCGCACATCAAATTGGAAGAGGGCGTACCGGGAATTCGCGGACCGATGGTGTTCAGCCCGGAGACGACGAAGCCGATGAGAGAGTTCGTCGACGTGCTGCTCCGCGGACCGCATTCGACGTTGACGGCCGCGGAGCGGGAGATGATTGCGACGTATGTATCGTCCGAGAACGACTGCTACTACTGCCAGCATTCGCACGGGGCGGCAGCCGCCGAGCACTTGAACGGAAATTACGAGCTGATCGATCAAATCAAGCGCGATTACGCGACCGCGCCGGTGAGCGAGAAGCTCAAGGCGCTGTTTGCGGTGGCGAAGAAGGTGCAGACCGGCGGGAAGAACGTGACGACGGCGGATGTGGAAGCGGCGCGCGCGAAGGGCGCGACGGATCGTGATATTCACGATACGGTGCTGATTGCGGCGGCGTTCTGCATGTTTAACCGGTACGTGGATGGGCTGGCGACGTGGCAGCCGGAAGATCCCGAGATGTACAAGACGATGGGGAAAAGGCTTGCGACGACGGGATATTTGACGACGGGTTGGGAGCGGCCGGTGGCGAAGGCGGAAGCGAAGTAACGGCATAAAAGGCAAAAGCAAAGGCCACGTCAAAAGCAAAATCAAAGCCGAAGAGGGGGCCTTCGCTTCGCTCAGGATGACGCGGCTTGTGAGGCGAGCCGCGCTGAAAAGCAAAAGCAACTGCAACTTCCACCGAGAACTGCGATTGCCACAGCGAAGTAAACTTGCCGCGAGCATTTGGAGGCGTAGCGATGGCGCATATTAATTTGCCGGAAGGGATTCCTGGAATTTTGGGGCCGATGGCGTTCAGCCCGGAGACGGCGGTGCCGCTGAATGCGCTGGCGGAGGTGCTGCTGCGCGCGCCGAATTCCCTTTCGCAGGGCGACCGCGAAATGATCGCGGCGTATGTGTCGTCGCAGAACGACTGTTTCTTCTGCCAGTCCGTGCACGGAGCGGCGGCGGCGCACTACTGGGGCGACAAAGAAGATCTGGTGAGGGATTTGAAGCGCGATTTCGAATCGGGACCGGTGTCACCGAAGCTGAAGGCGCTACTGGCGATCGCGGGCAAAGTGCAGAAGGGCGGGAAGAACGTGACGGCGGCGGACGTGGAGCGCGCGCGGAAAGAAGGCGCGACGGACAAAGAAATTCACGACACGGTGTTGATCGCGGCGGCGTTTTGCATGTTCAACCGCTACGTGGATGGCCTCGCTACCTTTGCGCCGACCGATCCCGAGCGCTACCGCGAGAGCGGCAAGCGAATCGCGGCCGAAGGCTACATCCACTCCACCGATCACCTGCCGAAGCTCGCGCACGGATAGTTTGCGCGACTGCGCGATTACAGGTGAACCCACAAAAAGTGCGCGAGCGCGAACGGCACGTAGAGCGACGCCGCGCAACCTGCAACCACGGTAACGAGTAAAAACAGAGGCGGAGCCCAGTGCGGTTTCTCTTCCATAGTTGTATCCCCCAAAGTCGATCCCAACTACATATATAAGGATGGACGAAATTGGACGGATGTCCCGCTCAACGTTTCGATAGGTCCTATTTCATGTGGTTATCGAAGCGGGCGGGGGCGGGCGGGGCGCGTGTTCGATGGAATTTCGCTTCGTGTTTGTGGGGGCGCTCTGCGGATGATGCGCGATCAGGACATCGCGTATTCGGCGCGATATTGCTGGAGGACGGCGTGCTGCATGCCGCGCTGCGCTTCGGGATTTTTCATGAAGGTATTCCAAACGAATCGGCTGCGCGCATTTTCGGCCATGAGAAGGATGATGCCGGTGTCGATGCCGATCACATCTTCGTCGTACCAATTCTGGAGCGGATTGAAGGCATCGACGAAACCGTAACGCGACCAAGCGCGCGCGCCATAACGGGATTTGATGTTGTGCAGCACTGGCAGCGTGGCGTGCGGGAGAAATGCAACGGAGCCGCCGGCGGCGCAGGGAGCGATGGTGCCGTCGAGATGGCCGACGACGGGAGGGCCGCCCCAAATTTCGTAGCCGTTCGGCGAGTCGGACGCGGTGACGCCCCAGAGTTCTTCAGAGAAATCAGGAAATTCCTTGCGGAGGCTGAGGCAGAAAAGACGGTGCACGTCTGTGGCGACGGCGGAGTTGGTGAAGTAGTCGCAATATTTATCGCGGCGGTCGCGGAAATCGAACCAAGCGTGCGAGAACTGGTGCGCGAAGAGCGGCGCGAACGTGCCGATGTACTTGATGCCTTCGAATTCGAAGGTGGGGCGATTCCACGCGTCCCAAGTTTCATTGGGAAACGGATGCGTGGACGAACCGAGGCCGAGAAGGTAGATGGCCATCATTTCGCTGTAGCTCGACCAGGTGAACGGAATGAATCCGGTTTCAGGCACCCAGCCGTGCGAGGCGACGCGGCCATTTTGCAGGAGCCACTGCCAGTCGACGCGATTGTAGATTTTTGTGGCGAGGTCGGTGATTTCGTCGTCGTTGAAATATTGGCGGCAGGTGAGGACGCCGCACATGAGCAGCGCGGTATCGATCGATGAGATCTCAGATTTGAACTGCGAGTAGCGATCGCCGGTGCGGTAGTTCACGAAGTGGTAGAAGAAGCCGTGCTGCTGCTGGAGTTTCGTCCAGTAGAAACGCAGAGCGACTCGGACGCGATCGCGCGCGACAGCTTCGTCGATGTAGCCGCGCATCGCGCCGATGCACATCGCCGTAAGCCCGAAGGCGCTGGCGCCGGTGCTACCGACGACGCGGGGATCGTCGGCGCCGTTGGCAAAGCAGCGATCGCGCACAATGCCCGTGTGCGGGTCCATCTGTTCCCAGAAAAAAGTGAAACTGGCGCGCTCGATTTCGTCGAGCAGGTGGAGATCGTCGTGCGAATCGACGAGCAGGCCGATGAGCTTGGGATTCGGCGGAGGATGGACGGGTGGGCGAGCGAGCGCGAGATGCGCGAAGGGGCCGAGCGAAGCCGTGCACGCAGCGCCGAGGGCACCGATGCCGAACAACGCTTCTCGCCGGGTGAGAAGCCGTGAAGTCATCGTCGAAACTTTCGATCCGTAGCTGATTTAGACGCAGGAGAGGACGAAGGGTCGTCTCGAAGCGCCTGGCCTAATCGATTAAGTAAAGACTATCGGAAAGTTCCCGAAAATTTCAACGGAGAATTGGGAGGGCTGTGCCGGATTGGGGCGGCGGTTTCGCTTTTTATTTTTGTGGCGAAGTAGGGGCCGGCGCGGTGGTATCTGGCACGGGCTGGAAACCGATTTTTGTAAGCATCGGCTGGATTTCGGGATTGGACATGAAGAGTTTCCAGATTAATCCGGTGCGGTAATTCTCGGTCATCACTACGATCGGCGCCTGATTGAGACCCATATAGATCGGCGCGAACCAGTTCTGATCCATGTTGAAGGCGTCGCGCGGACCGTACGCGCCCCAAAGGCGGTCGCCCAAGTCGCGGTAAAAATGTTTGAAGGCGAGCATGGAGAAATCGGGCGTGTAGGGAAACGACGAGAGCGCGCCGGTGGGAGTCATCGTGCCGACGTCGTCATCTTTATCTGGAGCGTTGGGAACGTAGCCTTCGGGGCCGTCACTGGCGGTGAGTCCCCACGAATCGGGGCCGTAGCCTTTGTGCTTTTCCGGATTTTCGATGCACCATGCGCGATTGATGAGCGCGAGATTGCGATTGTTCTCAAAATAGTCGACGTATTTGTCGTGAAGGCCGCGAGGATCGAAAGCCATGTAGGAATAGTGCGTGAAGAAAAGCGGGTTGCCGTATTTAGTGGCGACATCGAGCTTGATGCCGAAATAAGTGTGGCCGTCGAGGAAATCGTTTTTCGGATTGTTCGCGGCGTTGTCGGTCCAGCCGGTGTAGTAAAGGCCGGGCGCGACGGAGTGCGTGGGCGACGCGACGGCGAGCAAGTAGGTGATCATGATTTCGTTGAAGCCGGTGAGGCGATGGTTAATCTGCCAATTCCAATCGGGAGACCAATGCCAGAAAAGCGCGTCGCTTTGCGGCGTGCGCTGATACCAATCCCACTCGACGGTTTCCCAAAGTTTCGAGATGCGCGCGTGGAGAGCTTGTTCGGGCGCGTCGGCGTGGCTGTAATACTGGCGCGCGACGAGCAGGCCTTGCATGAGGAACGCGGTTTCGACCAGGTCACCGCCGTCGTCAAACATTCCGAAGACGGGTAGCGTGGCGGCGGTCTGATCGTTCATGAAGTGCGACCACGCGCCGTGATAGCGCGGCGCTTTTTCGAGGAAGGTGACGATTTTTTCGAGGCGCTCGCGGCCTTCGTCGCGCGTGACGAATCCGCGATCGACGCCGGTGATGAGCGCCATGATACCGAAGCCGCTGGCGCCCGTTGCGACGATGCGATCGTTGCCGGGAATATTTTCGCGGGACATGCCGGACTTCGGACCGGCTTGGTCCCAGTAATAGTGGAAGCATTCTTCCTGGAGCATGGTGAGGAGTTCGTCGTCCGTCATCGCGTGAGTGGCTGCGTTGGCGGCGGCAGACATTGCGGACGTGCGGCCGTCCCAGGATTGAGCGGCGACTTTGTAAGAGGCGTTGACGCCGACTTTGCCGAGGTAATCGGCGTAGCGGTGGATGCCGGGCTCCTGAATGCCGACGGGATCGTAGTGGTTTCCGTCGAGCGAACGGTAAATCACGTAATGCTGCAGGCTGGCGGATTCGGTGGCGTTCCATGCGACGTCCACGTGACGCTCGAAACCTTTCGCGGAGACTTGCTGCGGCGGCGCGATCGGCGCGAGTGGAGTTTTCGTCTCGGTGGGCGAGTTGATTTGGATGTCGTCGAGGATCAGCGTGTGCGGCGCGTTGTCGGAGGTGCCTTGGCTGAGGACCAGCGCCTGCAGGCGGTGCGGATCGAGTTTGCGGATCGAGGCGGCGGTGAATTGCGTAAGCAGGATGTCCACGCGCGTCCATTTTTTCGCGGGGATGCCGTGAATGAGAGTCGCGAGAGGGATTGGCTTTGAGAAGCCGTCGTCGGTGTCTGCGATGCGAACGAGAGGCAAATCGGCGGCGGCGATGGCTTCGGGCGAGTAGAGCCAGAAGGTAAGCGTCGAGCCTTCGAATTCGTGTTCGCGATTGCGGAAATGCTTGACGTGAACTTCGGCCGTCCAGTTCCCTTCTTGTTTCGAATTCCACTCGATGCGCAGAGCGTTGGGCGGCGTGTGAACGACGTCGCGCTCGACGGGCAGACGGTCGTTGAGCAGGACGAGCGTGCTCGGCGAGGTCTGGGTGCCGGAGCTATAGAAATAATTGTCGGGCGCGAGGCTGTTGTCGAAGAAGACGTGGTGGTAGTAGTGCGTGTCCGCGAAGGTAGCGCTCGCGAGGGCGAGCACGACGAGTGCGGCGAATGCGATTGTGAGTTGACTACGTACCGGGTGCGGGCGCGACTTTGGGACGAAATGGTTCGAGGGGCTGGGCATTTGGGTTCTCGGCGACGGCCGGACAGCTTTGGGGCTCCCTATCGGGCCGGAACGGGGCCGGCCGGCCGGTCCACCCCGGCTTGGAACAGACAGTGTGGCACAGAAGTCACATCGAAAACACGAATCGTTGACAGTGAAAAACCGGATGATTATACTCGCGAAACCGCGTACTTAAGCGATTTAGTTGGCGATGGGGAGAGTCCTAGAATCAACCGCCGCCGACTCAACGGAGCAACAAATGAAGGCAAGAATTTGGGGGTGGGTTGTTGTCGTAGTGTGCTTCGCATTTTTCCTTCCAGCTGCACAAGCGCAGTACCGAGCAGGTCTTCAGGGAACAGTTCTCGATCCGCAAGGTAGCGTGGTTTCTGGCGCGACTGTGACGCTCGTTAATCCCGAAACGAACAAGACCGTCGTAGTGACGACGGGCAGCGACGGGACCTACGCAATCACGAACCTGCCACCGGGTCCGTATTCACTGACGGTGGAGAAACAAGGGTTCTCGAAGAAAATTTTGGCGAACGTGCAGATTGCTGGTGAACAGATTCAGTCGATCAACATCAACCTCGAGGTTGGCCAAGTATCGCAGTCGGTGACCGTGGCTGGCGATTCGACGCCGGCGATCGACACTGAAACCGGGCAGATAAGCGGCACGCTCGGTGCGAACGAAGTTCAAAAACTTCCTTCTCTTGGCCGCGATCCATTTCAGCTGTTGCGGCTCGCACCAGGCGTCTTCGGTGACGCGGCGCATGACAACGGCGGCGGTTCGGCGGATACGCCGGGTAGCGCCGGGCCGGGTGGCTCGAGCGCAACAAGCAGCATTTTCCAAACGGAAAACCAAGTTCAGATCAACGCGAACGGCCAACGCAACGACGGCAACAACTTCCAGGTGGATGGCGTGAGCGTAAACAGTTTGGACTGGGGCGGTGCGGCAATCATCACGCCGAACGAAGAATCGGTGAAAGAAGTCCGTATCACTGCGAACTCGTACGACGCGGAATACGGACGCGGCAACGGTGCGCAGGTGGAAGTGGTGTCGCAGAGCGGCAGCAACAGCTTCCACGGCAGCGCATTCATCAAACTCGATCGGCCCGGCCTCGACGCGTATCAGCCGTGGAATGGTCCCGGCAGTCCTTCTCCGGTGCAACGCGTGAGCAACCGATTCAATCAAATGGGCGGCAGCATCGGCGGCCCGATCATTAAAAACAAACTGTTTGCGTTCTTTTCCTACGAAACACTTCGCGACGACTCAGTATCGACGGGAACGGAGTGGGTGGAAACTCCGCAATTTCTGTCGGCGGTGGCCGGACTTACGGGCAACATTTCGAGCATCTATGGAGCGTTCCCCGGCGAAGGCGCGTCTTACAGCTCTGTCGTCAGCGGCATTTCTTGCGCCACGGCGAATTTCCCTTCTACGAATTGCCAACAAGTTGGGAATGGTCTGGATATCGGGTCGTTTTCGACGGTACCCCGGGGGACGCCGGACCCCACTTTCGGCAACGTTGCCGGCGGTACGCCGTACGGCGTAGGCGGCGGCCTCGACGGAGTTGCCGACATTCAGTTCGTCAACACCGTTAACCCGACGAATCAGGACTACACCCAATACAACGGACGCCTTGATTTTCAGGCGACCAATCACGATCTGTTCACGTTCAGCATCTACTGGGTACCGACTACTCAAACGCAATACAACGGGCTGCCTCGTTCGGCCAATCTGTGGAATCACGATGCGCTGAACTATTCTGAGTCGCTAATGTGGTCGCACACATTCGGCCCGAACTGGGTGAACGAAGCGCGCTTCAACGTCGGCCGCTGGTACTACAACGAACTGAACACCAACCCGCAAGCACCGTTCGGTCTTCCACAGGACGGCATCAACGGAACGGGCAACGTAAGCGGTATTCAATACGGCGCTCCAGGCCCCAACGTGCTGTACAAAACCGGATACAACATCCGCGATATCGCCACGTGGGTGCACGGAACTCACGCGTCGAAGTTCGGCATTGACCTGTACAAAGAGCAGAACACCCAGACACAAGACGGAGGCGCGAGGCCGAGCTACAACTTCAATAACCTGTGGGACTTCGCGAACGATGCACCGTCGTCTGAATATGGGCAGTTCAATCCGACGACAGGCGTTCCGACGAGCCTAACCAGCTACGTACGCGACAACGACTACGCACTGTTCTTCCAGGACGACTGGAAGATCAAGCCGAACTTCACGATCAACCTCGGGCTTCGATACGAGTACTTCGGGCCGTTTCACGAAAAGTATAACAACCTCTATGTGCCAATCCTCGGGCAGGCTCCGAACCAACTGACCGATCTAGTGCAGCGCGCCGGAGGCAACTTATACAAAGCGAGCAAGGGTGACTTCGGCCCGATGATCGGTTTTGCGTGGAGTCCGAACGGAGTTCTCGGCCACGACTTCCAAAGCAAGCTGGTGGTTCGCGGCGGATTCGGAATCGGGTACAACCGCACCGAAAACGGCCCGACGCTCGGCGCTTTGACGAACCCATCGCCGGTGTTTTCCGCGGGCCCGCTGTTCGGTTCGAACATCCTCTACGCCGTTCCAGCCGACCCGAAGCAATTCGCTCCGTATCCGGCTAACCCGAATGCGGTCTCGACGTTCGATCCGACGACCAATTTGCCGGTGGGCGGCGCTCCGATTTCGCTGGAAGTGTTCCCGCGAAACCTGACGACGCCTTACACCTACCGTTATTCGCTTGAGACGCAGTACGATCTTGGGCACAGCTTGGTGGCAACCGTCGGTTATCAGGGCAGCAATACGCACCACTTGCTCCGCTGGGACTACGACGGACAGGTTGTATTCCCGATCCAGAACCCGCAAATTCAGGGCGTGAACTACTTCAACGACGACGTCGATTCGAACTACAACGCGTTGCTGACTGAACTCCAGAAACGGTTCTCACACGGCTTCCAGATCGACGCGCAATATACCTGGAGCCGCGCGATGGACGAAGCTTCGAACAACTACTACTTCGACCAATTTCCCTTCAATGCTGCGGCTGCGTACGGACCGTCGGACTTCGATGTGCGCAACGCATTCAAGCTATGGGGCATCTGGTCGCCGGTTTTCTTCTCGGAAGGCTGGAAGCACAAGGTAATCGACGGTTGGACGATGAGCGGAATCTGGAACGTCCACTCGGGCTTCCCGTGGACGCCGTACTACCAGGTGCAGACCGACGCATCGTCCACAGGATGCGGTCTTGTGTTTGAAAACAGCGGTTATTGCCAAGTCCGGCCAGCTGCGTACAACGGCGGCGCGGGCACGGACTACGGCAACAACACATTCAAACAGCCGTTTGGCAACTTCCCGAATGGCCCAGCGAGCTACTTCACGCCTCCGGACCTTTCAAACACGGGCGTCCCCCCGACTCCTGGAGTGGGGCGCAATTCGTTCCGCGGGCCGCGCTATTCTTCGGTAGACTTCACTCTGTCCAAGACGTTCGGCCTGCCAAACACCAGAATCCTTGGCGAAAACGCAGGCCTCGAAATACGCGCCAACTTCTACAACCTGTTTAATCAACTAAACATCGCGCCACTTAACAACGGGCAGGAGATCGGTTTGATCGAGCTGCAGACGAATGGCACGCAGATCAACCCGACGGGCGGAAACTCCACTTTCGGCCAAGGCCAGAACGGCCTCGCCGGACGCGTGATCGAGGCACAAGCGCGTTTCAGCTTCTAAAGCTGAGACGCAGTTCGGTAGCTTACGGAGGGCACGAGAATTTTTCGTGCCCTCTTTTTTTTGCGCGTGGTTTTTTGTCCGCAGCGGGAGGCGCGCGCAGTGGTGGCGAAGCGGGTAACTTGTACGGGGTGGTGCGTTGTGCGAGGATAGGCCGCAACGGACGATGGGACGGACACGCCAAGTGAAAAATGCCGGACCTGCCAGGGCGCCGGAGCACGTGACGCTAAAAGATCTGGCGCAGACGCTGAATCTTTCGTCGGCGACGGTATCGATGGTGATCAATTCGGCGCCGGCGGCGCGCTCGATCCCCGCCAAGACGCAGGAGCGCGTGTGGGAAGCCGCGCGGAAGCTCAATTACAAACCGAATTTCATGGCGAAGTCGCTGCGGCAGAAGCGCAGCTATACGATCGGCGTGATCGTGCCGGAAATCAGCGAAGGCTACGAGGCGCTGGTGCTTTCGGGCATCGAAGACTTCCTGCTGCAGGCTGGATTTTTTTACTACGTGGTGAGCCACCGGCACCGGCGCGAGCTGATCGAGGAGTACGTGAAACTGCTGCAGCGGCGCGCGGTGGAGGGAATGATCGCCGTCGATACGGCGTGCCCTGAAAATAAATTGATGCACGTGGTTGCGGTTTCCGGGCACGAAGATGTGCCGGGCACGACGAACATTATTTTGGATCACGAGCTGGCGGCGAAGCTGGCACTGGAACATCTGGCGGAGCTTGGGCATCGCGAGATCGCGTTCATCAAAGGACAGGCGTTCAGCTCGGATACTGCGGTACGCGCGAAAGCGGTGACGCACTCGGCGAAGAAGCTGGGGTTGCGAGTGAACGAGGCGCTGGTGGCGCAGCTGGAAGGCGAGAACCCTTCGCCGGAGCTGGGTTACGTGGCGACGCGGAAGCTGCTGGCGACCGGACTGCCGTTCACGGCGCTATTTGCGTTCAACGACATTTCGGCGATCGGCGCGATCAAGGCGCTGAGCGAAGCTGGGATCAGCGTGCCGAAGGATGTGTCTGTGGTGGGATTCGACGACGTGCAGAGCGCGGCGTATCAGAATCCTGCGCTGACGACGGTGCGGCAGCCGCTGCGGGACATGGGCGCGCTTGCGGCGAAGACGCTGCTGAACCGGATCAGCCTGGATTTCAACGCGCCGTATCCGAAGTCGATTGTGGTGAAGCCGGAGCTGGTGGTGCGAACGAGCACGGCGCCGGCGCGGAAACTTTCGTAACTCTTCTTGCGCGTGCCGGACGCGCAATTCCCTACCGGCCTTTTCAACGCAACTCGCTAGCGAACTTCGATTAGCAGCAGCGCTTCAGGCTCGAGGTGCAGCTGGAGGCGTCCGTTTTTCACGGCGACGTTTTCAGGAGGCGGCAGCTGGGCGGCTGCTTTCAGCTGGTCGAGCTGTTCGCGCGTGGGATAAATCGGGCTGCCCATCGCGGCGTAGGCTTTGAGGAGCGAGCCGTGATCGGCGTCGAGGCGGTAGATCGATGCGTGTTTGGCGCGCGACGAATTGATCTGAAGCGTGACGTCTTTCGGTTTGGTTTGGTCACGGACGGTGGCGAGATTCCAAAGCGCGATGGCGAGAGTGCCGTCGGCGCGTTTGGTGGCGAGAATGTCGTCGCCGGTGGCTGAGATTTTCGTGTCGCCGAGCATGTGAAACATTTTGAACGCGTTGAAGGCCGGCTTCGGCAGGTCGTAAGCCGCGATGAGGCCATAGCCGCCGTAGAACGGCTTTTTCACCACGCCCTGCTCTTCGAATACGTCCGAGAAAGTCCAGTAAGACATCATGTCCACTAGACCGCTGCAGTCGCGGATGGTGCCGGCCATCCACGGGCCCATGTAAATGGAGTCGGTGATGTCGGTTTCGTTCATGTAGCTGGCGTTGAACTCGCTCCAAATCAGCGGAAGCGTGGGCTTGGCGGAAGCCTGAATCTGGTCGTGAACTTTTTTCACGGCGCGACAGACCATCTGGGTGCGCGGAATATCTTCGGTGGTGCCGAAGACGTCTTCGGATTTGTCGTTGCCGTACACGTGCGTGGAGACGAAATCGACCGGCACATTTTGCGCGGCAGTGTGCGCGATGAATTTATCTACCCATGCGGCTTGCGCCGTGGCCGGGCCGCCGACGCGAATGCGCGGGCTGACTGACTTCAGAGTTTTCGCGGTCTCATCGTAAAGCTGGTAGTAGGTGGATTCGGCCGGCTTGCCCGCCCAGAAATCGAGATTGGGCTCGTTCCAAACTTCGAAATACCAGGTGGAGACTTCGTCGATGCCGTAGCGCGCGACGAGATGCTCGGCGAATTTGCGCATCAGCGCGTCCCATTTCGCGTAATCCTTCGGCGGCGACGAGATGGGGCGATACCAAAAGGCCTGATGAATATCTTCGGCGGCGAGCTTTTGAGGCATGAAACTCAATTCCACGAACGGGCGGACGCCGTTCTTCAGCAGGCCGTCGTAAATTTCATCCACATAAGAAAAGTTGTAGATGGGATTGCCGGAGGCGTCTTCGTCGTACACGCCGAGTTCGTCGTGAAGGATGGCGTGGAAGCGGACGTACTTAAAATCGGTGACGGCTTTCACGGTGCGCAGATCTTCGCGATAGCTTTCGCGCATGGAAAGGACGGCGCGGCCGGAGCCGAACATTTGTTCCCAATAATGAGGGAACGGCGTGGGTTGCGATGAGGCGTCAACGGTGTCGGTCTCGGTTGCGGGCGCCTGCTGGGCGCGCGATCCGGCAGCGGCGAAGAAGGCGGCGCTTAGGGCGAGGATCGCGAGTAGTTGTCGCGTGAAACGGAATGGCGAATGCGCATTTGTGGCCATTGGGTATTGGGGCGCAACGATTCTTTTTTCGGTCATCGGGTGATGGAGAGCCAGCTTAATCGATTCACTATTGGGTGTTTATGTCTATAGCATCGCCGACGGTGCGGAGTCAAGAATCGGCGCATCTTCTTTATAACATCGTGGGAGGCGGCGGAGGATGTCAAAAGTGGAGCGGGCGGGTGACCAGAGTGGTACATGGCTCCGTTTTGGAGCAGCAACAAATTGCTTGTTTTGCCTTTACTTAAACGATTATTCTGTGAACGCCGGAAGACGTTCCGGCGGTAAGCAGCGTGCGAGGCACGAGCGTTTGTGGAGGGACCCACCCCGTGATTACGGTCGAGGAATCGGTCGATAACCAGAAGGCCCGCATGACGGCGATGGCGCAAAAAGCGGAGGGCCGGAGGCAGCTGCAATTTTCCGCACACTCCCACCGGATCAAATTTCGCTTTGTGGGTGCAGACGGGAACGCGCTGACCGAATGGAGCCGCGACTATCGCGCCCGCGAGATCGCCGAGAAGTCCGATTCGGAAATTGTGCGGATGCTCGATGCGTTTCGCGCGCTCAATTCCCAGCGCCGCAGCGCGCAGTTGGTGTAGATTGGCCTCGCTTGAATTTCCCTCGCGATAATTACGCGGCATGAAACGTTTGACGCGGCTTGTGAATGCGGCCGTGGCGGTGCTGTTGTGTGCAGTGCTTGTGTTTGCGCAGCAGCAATCCTTCCCTGTTACCTCCACGCTTACGCCAACCACGATTGCGGGGCGCCCGGTGGCGCTCGATGCTGGCGGAAAACTGCTGCCGTGGCCGATTCCGGACGACACGGGATACTCGTACTCCGGATATTTTCTGTCGCAGTGGACGATCGTATGGGACCAGTTCAACCGGCAACGCCTTCCTTATTATTACTGCTGCTTCGATTTCGACCGCACCACGTTTGAGCTGACTCCCGACAAAAATTGGGTGAATTCGACGGGATACCTGCGCTCGATGATGGAAGGCTTCATCGAGCGGCTGTATCCATACACGGGCGACGCGAGGACGCTCGTGTTTCTGGAGAATTTCTTCGACTACGAACTGGAGAACGGGCTGACGCCGGAGGGTTACGCCTGGTCGCGCGTGCCGTATCCTTCGGCGAATCCGGGAAGTGCGCGCTACTCAGGGTGGAGCAGCCACGGTGAGGATTACGTGGAGCCGCACGTGGTCGGCGAGGACGGCTACGCGTATCTGCGGCTCTATGAGATCACCGGGAACACGAAATATTTGGAGGAGGCGGAGCGCTGCGCCGACGCGCTGGTGAAGAATTACAAAACGGGCGACGAGAAGAATTCACCGTGGCCGGATCGGTGCCATGCGCACGACTGCAGTTTGCAGGGCGGGACAGGAATGTTTCCGTATTCGGCGAATGTAGTGGAGCCAATCATGCTGTTTGATGAGCTGATGCGCATCGGACAGGGCGATGTGGCGGGATACAAGCGCGTTCGCGCGGGCTGTTGGGAATGGCTGATGAAATATCCGATGCGGAACAACGTGTGGGTCGGATATTTCGAAGATGTGCCAGGCGGCATGGAGAACATGAACCAGGTGATTCCGCTGGAGTTTGCGCGGTACATCCTGCTGCATCCGGAGAAGGATCCGCAGTGGCGCGAACATGCGCGCGACCTGATCGCATGGGTGAAGACGACGCCGAAGTGGCCGAAATACGAAGTGCACGGCGCGACGGTGACGACCGAACAAGGCGACGGAAAACAATTCTGCTGCAACGAGCCGAATCAGTGTTGCGACAGCCACAGCGCGCGGCTGGCTGCGGCGGAAGCGCTGTACTACGCGAAGACGGGCGACGAGGCTTACAAACAGGCGGCGTATCGGACGTACAACTGGGTTTCGTATTTTCAGGGGTTGCCGGCGGGCGCCCATGCGCCGTATTCGGGCCAGTGGTGGTTCACGGACGAATTCTCGGACGGGCCGCGACGGATGATGGACGCGTTTTGGGCGGTGCCGGAATGGTCGCCGAAGGGTGAGTCGCACCTGCTCGGATCATCCTCCGTCGTGACAAGGATCACGTACGGGAGCGGGGCGGTGACGTATTCGACGTTTGATAGCGACTCGACCGATGTGCTGCATTTGGATTTTGCGCCGGCCGCGGTACGCGTGGGCGGGCGAGCGATCACGACGTCGAAGGATTTGGCGCGCGAGGGATTTACGTTCGATGCGGCGACGGGCGTGCTACGTATCCGGCATATGGCTTCGCGGGAGGTGGATGTGCAGGGCGACGGCGGCGCGATTCCGCCAATGTTTGTGACGTTCGACGATCCGCATGAGGCGGCGGGGACGGCGCTCGTCGGGCAATACCCTTCTGGCGTGATTGATTGGGGCGATGGTGCGTGGCAGATCGAGACGCCGTTCGGGAAGTTTGGGACTTTCACTGTGCTGCTGAAGGATCGCGGCGCGACGCACGCTGCGTTTAAGTTTTATGCGCCGCGGATTTTCCTGGGGATCGATGCTTACAACGATGGCGACGCGGACGCGACTGTGACGATCCGGTCGGCGGAGACGAGCGATGTGGTGGTGACGCTGAAGCCGAAGGAGCTGCGGCGAATCCGGACTTTGTGGAATGTGCCGAGTTCGGCGGTGACATTCAACCTTGTGAACGGGCAAGGCCTGCGTTTCGACAATCTTGCTTACGCTTATCCGCAGTGACGCGCCGTGACAATTTCGCGCCGCGATGATTCGCGCGACGCCCTAGCGAACTTCAAATTTGTAGTTCCCTGATCCGACCTCCACGACATCCGATCCAGCCGATTCCACCGGCTTCACTGGCTTGCCGGATTCGAGAATTTTTGCATTGGCGATGTGCGGCAAATAGACTTTCGCGGCAGTGTTCGCCGGAATCTGTACGTTCAAGGTGAACGGACCGTCCTTCGTCCCTTTCCAGTCGCTGACAATCTTGCCGTACACGGAATCGTATTCGCCGCGAGCCTGAGTGATGCGGTCGTCGAGGCGCGGATGAATCACGACTTGGTGGAAAGCGGGCGAGGTGGAAGTGGTGTCGATGCCCGCGACATACCGGTAAGCCCAGGCGACGACGGAGCCGAAGGCGTAGTGATTGTAGGAATTCATCGCAGGATCACCGGTGTCTCCATTCCAACGTTCCCACCACGTGGTGGCGCCTTTCGAAAGCATGTAACCCCACGACGGATAGGTTTCATTCAGCAGAAGTTGATACGCGAGGTCGGTGTGGCCGTGATCGGCAAGGGCGAAAAGGAGAAACGGGGTAGAAAGAAAGCCGGTGGAGAGATGGTTGTTTTTGGCGGCGATAGCTTTCGCGAGATTATCCGCGAGCACCGGTTCGAGCTTTTCGGGAGCCAAGTGTGCGTAGAGGGTGAGCACGTAAGCGGCTTGCGTGCCGCTGAGAACATCGCCATTTTCTTTGACGAAGGCTTTTTGGAACGCGGCGCGAATGTTGGCGTTGAGGTCGTCGTATTTTTTCGCGTCGTCGGGCTTGCCGAGCGCGGTAGCCATGCGCGACATCATTTGCGCGCTGAGCGCCCAGTAGGACGTGTCGATCAGGAGCTTAGAGGTGTTTTGGTCGGGCGCGAGCCAGTCGGCGAAGTCGAATGCGACGGCGTTTTTGCGGAGATAGTCGGGATTATTTTTGAGAATGAAATCCATGTAGCGCTGCATCGCGGGCCAACTGTCGCGGAGGATTGCGACGTCTCCATATTGCAGCCACGTGGTGTACGGAACGATCACTCCGGCATCGGCCCAGCCGGGGGCGCCATCGGTGCGAAGGCCGAGGCCAAGATCGGGAAGTGTGTCGGGCGAGACGTTGGTGAATGCGCCGGCCGGATTTTGCGCGTCGGTGACGTCGTTCATCCATTTCTCGGCGAAGGCATCGACGTCGAAATTGTAAGTGCCGGTGCGCCAGAAGACTCCGGCGTCGCCCATCCAGCCGAGGCGCTCGTCGCGCTGCGGGCAGTCTGTGGGGACGCTGAGAAAATTTCCGCGCTGGCCCCAGATGCCGATGGACCACATGCGATTGACGAGATCGCTGGACGTGGTGAGTTTTGCAGTGGGCTCGCCGGAAACGCTGCTCACGACTTCGCCGGTGATGGAGTCGATCGACGGCGTGCCGGGAAAGCCTGTGACCTCGACGTAGCGAAAACCGTGGAAGGTGAAACGCGGCTCATAGATTTCGGTGCCGCGGCCGTTGAGGACGTAGATGTCCGTGGCGGCGGCGTTGCGAAGATTGTCTGTGTAGATCGAGCCGTCGGGGCTGAGGCGCTCTGCAAATCTGAGCCGGATGCGCGTGCCAGCGGCGCCGGAAACGCGAAGGCGCGCCCAGCCGACCATATTCTGGCCGAGGTCGAAGACGTACGAGTTGCCAGATTGGGGCGTTACGGATTTGGGTTTCAGTTCCGAAGTGATTTGCGGCGGTGCATCGATTTCGCCGGTGAGCAAAGCTGAAGAATCCGCGCCGACTTTGACGGGCGACCATTTTGTGGAGTCGAACTGCGGCTTGCTCCAGCCGGATTGTTCGAGACGCGCGTCGTACTCTTCGCCGTCATAAATCGAGGAGCGCAGGATCGGCGATTGCGCAGCGGACCAAGAATCGTCGGTGAGGACCGTGGCGCTGGTGCCGTCTTTGTAGAGCAATTCGAGCTGCGCGCGGAGGCGGTCTGGACCTTTATAGAAGCGCGCGCCGGCCCAGGTGAGCGGACTTGCGAACCAGCCGTCGCCGAGCACGGCGCCGATTGCGTTGACACCTTGTGTGATTGAGGGCGTGACGTCGTACACCTGATAGAGGACGCGTTTGTTGAAATCGGTGAAGCCGGGGGTGAGGACGGTTTCGCCGGCCTGGGCGCCGTTGATGTAAGCGCGGTAATTGCCAAGCGCGGTGACGTAAAGGCGCGCGGACGCGATGGGTTTCTCAACGTGGAACTCTTTGCGGAGCAGCGCCGCGGGCTGCGGCAATGGGCCGGGGTCTGCGCCCATGCGAGCGTCGCCGAGGTCCGCGACCACAGCGGCGGGCTGGCTTTGACTCGCGCCGGCGGCGGCGCTGGTGGAGAGCTGGACTTGCCAGGATGCGTCGCTGCCGATGCGCTCGAGCGAGCCGTCTGGCTTCCAGATTTTCAAAAGAGCGGCGAGGGCGGCGGGACGATTTTTCGCTCCGGGGCGGCGCGCGGCGGCCGGAATCGCGGTGACGACGGCCTTCACTTCGATGGAATTTTTTCCGGCGACGAGGTAACTCGCTACGTCGAGGCGGTCGAAGCTGGACCAGTCGTGCTTTTTCCCGGCGGTGTGGCCGTTTACGACGAGTGTGTAGTCGCCGGGGAAATAGAGGAAGAAGGCGGCGTTGGCGGGCGGGGTGGAGAGATCGAAGTCGCGATGGAACGTGACGGAGGTTTTGGCGGGGACGTCCATCGCGTCGCTGCCGGTCGCCCAGATCCAGTGAATTGCGGCGCGATCGCCGGCGTCTTCAGGATTTTCCCAGCCGATCCATTTGGCGGGCCAGTTCGCCGGCGACATCAGACCTGTTTCCCAGAAAGCGGGAGCGGCCCAATTAGACGGCTTGTCTTCTACATCCCAGACGCGAACGGTCCAGTAGTAGCGCGTGGTTGGCTTGAGCGCGGGACCGGCGTAGGCGATTGCCACGGATTCGGAGGACGACACTTTGGCGCTGTCCCAGACGTCGGCTTTGCCGGGCGCGAGGAGATCGGCGCGGGTAGCGACGAGGATTTCGTAGGCGGACTGGCGCCAGTTGCGTTCTGCGTTGTCGCTTTGCCAGCTGAGCTCCGGGGCGGCGACATCAAGGCCTAGGGGATTTTCGCGGTAGGCGGTGCGGAGTTTCGTGGGGTTGGCGGAGGTGGGCGATGCGGCGACGCACGCGGACAGCGCCAAGGTGAGTGCGAGAGTGGTGGTGCGGAGGTTCATTTTTGGCGTGCCCCTTGGGTGGATTCGTTGGGGGTGAGTTTGGCACAGACGGAGGCTCTTTTTGTAGGCGTGAAGGGTGATTTTCATTGTCGATTAGAAACGGGGCGGGGCTTTGTTTTGAGTGGGTTACGGGGATTTCTAATCCCTTCCATTGTCGATTAGAAATCGAGCTGACCGATACGAAAGTCAAAGGCTGCCGGGTCAGGGCGCTTCGCTGACCCGCCGTTACAAACACTGGGGCGAAGCGATGCGCGCTAGGCGCGTGATCGGTGCGAGGTGGGGCTGACTTGGGCAGTGCACGTTTGAGAGCGCACTGCGCTCTCTCAGTGTGAACTCGCGGGTGTTCCG
>Ga0206966_1022_pt1 | contig 54409 bp, 53 predicted proteins | sample Alteio_BWOrgHeat_23_FD_152970 | JGI IMG/M metagenome (GOLD analysis project Ga0206966, IMG submission 152970) | Enriched cells from forest soil in Barre Woods Harvard Forest LTER site, Petersham, Massachusetts, United States -... | ecosystem: Environmental > Terrestrial > Soil > Temperate forest >...
TTCGCGGAGCGCCGATGCGATCTCCGCCTAGCACCGGCTGGTTTTGAGCAGTTGCTCTGCGTGTCGGATAGAGGTTTCGGTGAGTTGGGCGCCGCTGAGCATGCGGGCGATCTCTTCGGTGCGCTCGTCATCGTTCAGGAGACGAACGGAGGTTTTGGTGCGGCCCTGCTTTTCCTGTTTTTCGATGAGGAAATGCTGATTGGCGAAGGCGGCTATCTGCGGCAGGTGTGTGACGCAGAGGACCTGTTGGGCCTTAGAGAGCGCTTTTAGCTTCTGGCCAACGGCTTCGGCGGCGCGGCCTCCGATGCCGATATCGATCTCGTCGAAGACGAGGGTGCGCGGAACCTGCGTCCTCTTTTGGCCCCGGGCTGCTCCTTCTTCAACGCTGACTTTCAGCGCGAGCATCACGCGCGACATCTCACCGCCAGAGGCGATTTCGTCGATCGGCTTCAGGGGCTCTCCGACGTTAGTTGCGATACGGTACTCGACGGTGTCCCATCCATGTGAGGCCCAACCCGAGGAATCTTCATTCGCGGTCACTGCAATAGCGAATCGCGCCTTCATGGCCAAGTCGTTGATCTGTGCTTCGGCGGATTTTTCGAGCTTCTTCGCGGCTATGGAACGGTCGGCGTGGAGCGATTGTGCCGCCTCGCGATATGACTGGGCGGCTAGCCCCAGCTCGGCACGAAGATGCTTCACAATTTCGTCGCGATTCTCGACCTCGGCCAGCTTGCGTGCAACTTCTTCGCCAAAGGAGATGACTTCCGAAAGGGTTGCGCCGTACTTTCGCTTCAGCCGGTCGAGCGTGGCCAGGCGGTCTTCGATTTCAGCGAGCCGCTCGGGTGAGGCCTGGATTCCTTCGGCGTAGTCTCGTACGGTTGCCCCCACGTCCTCAACGACGGCGAGGGTGGAGGTGAGTTGCTGAGCGGCCTCCTGAAACTTCGCGTCGTAGCGAGCCAATTCTTCTACCTGCTTCAGAGCGCCGCGCAAGCTGGACTGGGCGGAGCTGCTGCCGTCGTAAAGCAGGTCATAAGCGCTCATCGAGGCGGCGTATAGTCTTTCGGCGTTCATAAGTATGCGGCGTTCAGTTTCGAGGGCGGTATCTTCTTCAGCTTTGGGCTGGGCTGCTTCAATTTCGCGGCTCTGGAAAAGCCAGAGGTCCACCATACGCAACTTGTCCTGCTCGTCGCTTTCGAGGTCTTCGAGTTTCGCTTGAATTTCGCGCCAGCGGGCAAAGGCTGCCGCTACGGTGTCGGTAGAGAGACCTGCGAAGCGATCAAGGAGGCTGCGTTGCTGGGTCTGATCGAAGGATCCCAACGTTTCACTTTGCGCGTGCACCAGGGCAAGTTCGGGAGCGAGTTGGCGGAGCACGGCCACCGTTGCCGGCTGGTTGTTCACGTAGACGCGCCCCTTGCCATTCTCTAGAATTTCTCGGCGGAGGATGATCTCAGTGCCATCGGCGTCGATGCCATTGGCTTCGAGCGTTGTTTCTGCCCCAGGCGTGCTCTCAAAGACGCAAGCGACCACTGCCTTGGCCGCTCCATGTCGCACCATATCGGATGAGGCCTTGCTGCCCATGAGCAGGGCGAGCGCGTCGACGAGAATCGACTTGCCAGCGCCGGTTTCGCCGGTCAGCAGGTTGAGGCCCGGGCCGAAGACGGCGATGGCGTGATCGATGACAGCGTAGTTTTCAGCCCGGAGTTCGAGCAGCATGGGGTTCTCTTCAGGAGTCTTCGCGCAGCATAGCAGGGGACCGGCCGTCCAGGCATCTGCGTGTCGCGCTTTTTGTAATTTACCGAGAAGATTGTGATATCGGCTGCCTATTTTTTGCGGGAGGGTTGGGGTTCACTTCCCAAACGGCGAGAATCCGCGGAAGCTCCTGTCAGGCCGTCGTAACCATCTCAATTCCACGTCCCTTGGCATTCTGGTTTGGAGCTTTGCAGTCTGTTAACTTGGAATCAAGGCGTGATGACACATCTTTTTTTTGCAGTGGCTTTTTTCCTGCTCCAAACGGACACCGATGGGGCGACGGCGCCTGCGGTCAACAATGGCAGCGCGATCCTGGAGATGCTTCGGAACAGCGGGCCGATCGCGATTGGCGTGCTCGTTTTGCTGTTGATCGCGAGCCTGTGGTCATGGGCGATCATCCTGGGCAAATGGGGGAGTTTTCGCCGCGCCGATGCTCAGAGTAAGCGATTTTTGCGCGCCTTCCGCAAGGCCACCCGCTTGCAGGAGATCGCGACGGTCAGTGAGCAGTTCAAGCCGAGCCCCTTAGTGAATGTGTTCGATGAGGTCTATGAGACCTATCGGCGCCAGACAGGCGGATACGGCCCTCCACGCAACATTACGGCCCTTGAACGCGCGGCCGAGACCGCCGCGAGTGAATCGCTGACCACGATGGAGAACCGCCTGACGTGGCTGGCGACTATCGGCGCCATATCTCCTTTCCTCGGCCTTTTTGGAACCATCATGGGCATTGTCGACGCCTTTCACGGGCTTGGCACCGCTGGGGCAGCGACGCTTCGCGCGGTCGCCCCCGGCGTCTCCGAAGCGTTGATCACGACAGCTGCAGGGCTGGTGGTCGCCGTTCCGGCAATCATCGCCTACAACCAATTCACGGGCCGCTTGCGCAACTTCGCCTCGCGCATGGACGATTTTGCGCGTGAATTGCTGAACAGCATGGAAGAGGTCGCGCTGATGCCCAATCAGGACCCCTTTGAACGGGAGGCCGCGCGTGGCCTTCACAAGTAGGAGTGGCCATACGCAAACGGCCCTCGCGGAGATCAACATCACTCCGCTCGTCGATGTTGTGCTGGTGTTGCTGGTCATCTTCATGCTGACAGCCCCTGTTCTGCAATCGGGCATCGAGGTCGCGGTTCCCAAGACCAAGACTGTCAAGGAAATCACGGAACAGCGCGTGGTCGTCACCATCAATCGCGATCAAGAAGTCTTTCTCGGCGATAAGCCGGTGAACCTCGCCGATCTGCCCTCGCGGCTAGCGAAACCGGGCGTCGATCCTACGCATCAGGTAATTTATCTGGAAGCTGATGAGCGAGTCCCCTTCGGTGCCTTCGCATCGGTGATGGATGCGGTGAAACAGGCCGGTATCACGAACATCAGCATTGTGACGCAGCCTATTCAGAACGGGGCCAAGGGCTCCGGGGCCACGAAGTAGCCGGAGAAGCGGTATGGCTGCGAGGAAAACAATCGAGCTCGAACACGAACCCTTCGGCGCACCCTTCGCTGGATCGCTGCTGCTGCACGGATTTGTAATTGCGGCGGTTGTATTTCTAGCGTTCTTCGGCCACCTGCGTGGAGCGGAGTGGGGGAATAATCAGGCCCCAGGGGCCATCCAAGCCACGCTGGTGAGTTCGGCCCCTACGATTCCGCTGCCGCAAGAGGCTCCGCCGACGCCCAACGTGCTGGCTACTGAAACGCCTTCGCCCGCTCCAGCGCCCCCGCAACCTGAAGTCGCGCCCGTGCCGCAGCCCAACGCGGTTCCTATCCCGACGAAGCAGCCGGAAAAGAGGACTCCGGAGAAAAAACAGGCACAGCCTTCGCCGAAACATGCGCAACCACAGCCGTTGCAGAACCGCGCACATTATGGTGAGGCTCCGGCGACCCAGATTCCACATTCACAGGCAGGCAACCCCGGGCAGAACAATCCCGTCAACGTGAATGGAGGCGATTTCGGATCGCGCTTTCCATATTATGTCTCCATCATTACGAACAAAGTGAGTCAAGCCTGGTATCGGCAAGAAATTGATCCGCGAACTCCTTATGGACGGGAAGCAAAAGTGATCTTTATCGTCGCTCGCGATGGCACCGTGAGTGGCATTCGACTCTCGCAATCGAGTGGCTCGCCCTCGCTTGATAGCTCCGCTGTACGTGCTGTGCAGCGTATTGAAACCTTTGGACCATTGCCACCGGCTTACTCGGGATCAAATGTTTCCGTGGAGTACACTTTTAGCAATGATCAGCCTTCGCAATGAGAGAATCCGTTGATCTCAAACCACTCGCGCTTTCGTCGCCGCATTTCGTTAGCACAATAAACAAAAGCAGAGGCATGATGAACGGTAAGCACGTGAAACTGCACCTCTTCCTGAAATTCTTTATTGGACTCGCGTTCTTCATCCTGACTTTTTCCCCGGTGCTTGCACAGGACTGGGTTCGCACGGGTACAAATCTCGGCGTGCAGAAGATTCGCCTGGCGGCCGCCGACTTCAAACCCGGGTCGAGTGATCCGCAGACCGCGCCACTCAAAACCATCTTCGATACGACGCTCTATAACGATCTGAAGAACGCGGGCGTCTTCGATATGGTCTCGAAGAGCATGGCGCCACCGCAGACTCCTGGCGGACCACAGGAGATTAATCTTTCGGCATGGTCTGCAGCGCCGTCGAGCGCCGAGATGGTGGCCTTCGGCTCTCTTGCGGTGAACGACGGACGTGCGAACGTGTTGGGTTTTTTGTTCGATACCAAGAACGCGCAGACCCCCCAGATTCTTGGCAAGCAGTATTCCGACGCGGCTTCAGAAGAAAGCGTCCGCCAGATTGCCCACCACTTCGCGGACGAAATCATCCTGCGTCTTGGCGGCGGCCTCAACGGCATCAGTGAGACAAAGATTTACTTCGTATCGAATCGCACCGGTAGCAAAGAAATCTGGGCGATGGACTACGATGGGCAGAACCAACATGCGGTCACGCACCTGGGTTCGATTTCCATTTCACCTCGCGTTTCGCCGGACAACTCGCGCCTTGCCTTCTCTTCGTTGGGCAAAGACGGCTGGTCCATCCGCATGTACTCGCTCGAGCTGGGTCGGCCGGTCAGCTTTGAGTCTCCGGCAGGAACCACGCTTTCTCCCGCATGGTCGAGCGATGGCGCCAAGATTGCCTTCTCGTCAAGTGTGACTGGGGACAACGAAATCTATACCACCGATGCCAGCGGGGGCGGGCTGCACCGCGTAACGGCGTTTCGCGGGCCGGACGTCTCGCCAGTGTGGAATCCTAAATCGAATGCGCAGATTGCGTGGGTAAGCGGCCGGTCGGGCCTGCCGCAGATTTACATCATGGACTCAGACGGCGCCAATGTGCAACGGATGACCGACGGAGGCTACGCAACGTCGCCCTCATGGTCTCCCAATGGGCAATTTCTGGCATTCGCCTGGGATCGCAAGTATGGTCCGGGCGCGCCCGGCGGTCAGGACATCTACATCATGGACATCGCCAGCAAGCGCTGGGTGCAGTTGACGCATGAGGCCGGCGCGAACGATTTCCCCTCATGGTCACCTGACGGAAGGCACATCGTCTTCCAGCGCAAACAGGATGGACGCACGGAGATCTGGTCCACGCTGGCCGACGGCACGGAGCAGCAACAGCTGACGCATGAGGGATGGAACGCCATGCCGAACTGGAGTTGGAAGTAGGGTTTACGATGGACGGCAGGCGGAGATTTCTCTCTTGCCCTGCTGGTGGAATCACGATGGCCCGCGAGCGGCTAAGAACATAACTCCCAAGGAGGAGACCGTGGAATTCGATTTTCGGAAATCATCGCATCGCAGATCGCTGACACTCTTAGCTGGCCTAGCAACCCTGTTTGCTGTCGCCGGATGCAGTAAGAAGGCAGCCCCGCCGCCACCACCACCGCCCATCAAGAATACTGCTCCCGCACCGACTGCAACGCTCACGGCAACGCCTAGTGTCGTCAATCAGGGTGGCAGCGTGGTCCTATCCTGGCGCACCACGGACGCGAGCGATGTTTCGATCGAAGGCATTGGTGCGGTACCGAGCGCCGGGACAAAGACTGTCCAGCCAACCGAGTCGACAAACTACCACCTGATTGCTCACGGCGACGGTGGATCGATCGATGCGACGGCTCGGGTGACGGTCAATGCCCCCCCGCCGGCAGTCAGCAAGATCACGGAATCGGATGTGACCGACGCCAGCTTCCATGAGAACGTGAAGGACATCTTCTTCGATTTCGACAGCTATGACATCCGTAGCGACGCGCAGCCGGTTATTTCGCAGAATGCGAACTTTCTCAATCAGCATCCATCGCTGAAAATTGTCATCGGCGGCTTCGCCGACGAGCGCGGCTCGACGGAATACAACCTGGCACTTGGCGAAAATCGCGCCAATTCCACCAAGCAGGCGTTAGTAACCGCCGGGATGAGCCCCGACCGCATACGCACGGTTAGTTATGGCAAGGAGAAGCAGTTCTGCACCGAGTCCAACGAGAGTTGCTGGCAACTAAATCGCCGCGCGCAGTTCTCGATCGACAAATAAACGATGATCGGCAGCGCGGTGATCATGGCTGGGCCGCCGCTCTCACTAAACCGGAGCGCAGGATGCGCTCTTCAAGAGACTGGAATTATGCGGAAGAATATTATCCCTGCTTCGGCTGCTATTGCCCTGCTGCTCCTCGTCTCCGCGCAGCCGGCCCGCGCCGTCTCGAAAGAGATGATCCAACTGCAAACCCAGGTCCAGACACTCCAAGACATGCTGCAACACCTGCAGCAGTCAAACGATGAGCGCATGGGCGTGCTGCAGCACCTCGTCGAGCAAACTGCTGACAACGTCAACCGCATGTCCCAGACAATGAACACGTTGCAACAGCAGCTTGATACGCAGAACGGATCCGGCGGCAAAATCGATCAGGTGGCCGGCCAGATTCAGGGGGTACATGACTCGGTCGACGAATTGAAGTCGCGAATCGCCAAGATGGATAAGACTCTTCAGGATATCCAGTCGCAGTTGCAGAACGTGAACACGCAGCCAGGGGGGGGACCGTCTCCGGCCGTGCAGTCCGGCCAGCCGGCTCCGCAAGCGCCAGCGCAACCGCAGGCCCCGCCCGTCGATCAGATCTATCAGAGTGGTCTGCGCGATTACACCAGCGCCCGGTATGATGTGGCCGTCGGCGAATTCAGCGATGTGGTCAAGTATTATCCGCAGGATGACCTGGCGGGGAACGCGCAGTTCTATCTGGGAGAGATTGCTTATCGTAAGGGCGACTATCCAACGGCAATCAAATATTATGATGCAGTGCTGGAGCAATTCCCGGGAAGTTCCAAAGCAGCGGCGGCACAGTTGCGCAAGGGCCAGGCCGAGCTGGACTCCAATCAGCGCGAAGCCGGCATTCGGGATCTGCGCAACCTGATTCAGCGCTACCCAGACACGCCCGAAGCCGCGCAGGGGCGGAGCAAACTTAATGGCATGGGCGTGCGCATCACTCCCGCCAAGCCGTCGGCCTACAAGGAATAGGCCGGACAAACATGGCGGTTGCCAACTTTGGCAGCCGGCAACTACAGTGGCGATTCATCCAACCAGGTGCCTGACCGGGTGATTGACATGACAACGAAATATGTCGCACGTCACGATGGCGACACAAAAAAGGGCGCCGTTGAAAGCCAATCCCCAGGTGACAAGCCTGAGAGCACGAATCTGCACAGTAATCTTGCCGACCAGCTCCCGCACCGCAACACCAGTGAGTGGCTGGACGGCGACGACTCGGATTTCCCGGAACCTGGCTCCAATCCCGAGCATAGCGGCCAGCATAGCTAGCTTGTGTGTATGAGTATGAGCCTGGGATGAAAAGAAAAGCTTCTCTCTGTAAACACGTGCCACTTTTGTTTCTTGGGATCGCAATCCTCTTTTGCATCCATGCACCGGGACAGACGCCAACGCCCGCACAAACTCAACCTTCGATAGCCACCATAACGGAAAAGGGACTGGCTGCTCTCAAGGCCAATCAGTCACAGCAGGCACTCGACATTTTTGAACAGGTGCTGCAGACGAATCCTAACGATGCAGCCGCCAACCTGCTTGCTACCACTGCGGCCCTGAGCTTGTACAAAGGCGATCTGGCAGTGAAGTATGCTGAAAAAGCACTCGAGGTTGATCCGAATAACTGGAAGGTTCACACTACGCTTGTGGCGGCTTATGCTGCCGCCGGCAAAAAGGAGCAGCGAGACAAGGAGCGCGAGATATTGCGCAGGCTTCATGACGACCCGAACGCGCCGGAAGCGATGCAGACTAAGGGTTTTCTGCTGGAGATGTTTCCAGCGAAGCAATACCGGATCGAAGCGATCGAGTATTTTCACCCTGTGGATAAATTTCACATCTACTATCGCTTTCTGATCCGCAATGCGGAGAGCAAACGCGTGTGGCAGATTGACGTCGAAAGTAACGATTTCGATGAGGATTCGTGGGCCAAGGCGCATCCCGATGAGGCGGCCGCCGGAAAGCGGCAGTTTCAGCTGGTGGGTGAAGACGCAGACGTACATATGGACTATCGGCTGTTCTCAGGCACCCCCGACTACGATGCGATACGCTCACAGGTTGTCGATGTGATCGGACAACAGACAGCTCCGTTTCCCGGCGAGGCCGCGCGCTAGACATCGTCTTGTTCTGTACAAGGCAGACCAACTTCTCTTAAATTAGGATTTCCCAATGGTGAGCTGGGCTTTTATTCGACAGGTTGGCGCGTTGCAATGGGCGCTTAGATACAGCACATTGCAGTTTCGCAAACGCATTCTGCGACGGGACAGTGAATTGCGTCTACCTACCGGCTCAAAAATGATATTGCCGCGACAAAGCCGATCATCCACTGAGATCTATGTGACCAATGCAAATATGGACTGGGGCTCTGAAACGATTTTAGTCCGCTTTGCCGACCCTAAACGCGACTTCCTTGATATCGGTTCACACATCGGGTACTACGCGGCCTATCTCGCACCTCGTGTGCGATGTGCCTATGCCTTTGAGCCTGACCCCAGAAATTTGCCCGTTCTGCATGAAAACGCCCGCCTGGCAACGAACATTCGGATTATCGAGATGGCGGTCTCGTCACAGGACGGCGCCCGCAACTTCTTCCCGGGAGTCAACTCTTCCATTGGCAGTCTGGAGAGCATCGGCGGCGCGCCGATAAGAGTTGCAGTGACAACAGTTGATACCTTTGTCGCTCATCAGCCAGGCATTGATGTGGGGTTGATCAAGACAGATATAGAGGGGCACGATCTGGAAGCTTTGCGGGGAATGGAGGGGGCTGTCGCGAAGTTCCAGCCTTTGATTCTGACGGAGTGTGAATTGTCAGCCGAGCTCGCGGAACTCTGTTCCAACTGGAAGTACAAGCTATACTCGAACGTGCGCAACCGGCAAACGCAAAGGACACAGTTCCGCGAAATCCATGGAGAAGAAGCTGGGCGGCACTGGTGCAAAATGCTGTTTCTGGTTCCGGAAGTGCTTCAACCTGATTTTGCAAAATTGGCAAATAATTGAATTGGCGACCGATAGTTACAATCAAGCTATGCTGCTCGAAGGAATTTTCCCGGCCGTAACAACTCCGTTTTACCCCGATGGACGCCTTTACCGGAAGAAGCTCGAATACAACGTCGAGCGCTACTCGCGCACGCCGGTAGCGGGATTGGTTCTGCTCGGCTCGACGGGCGAAGCGGTGATGCTGAGCGATGAAGAGTCGCGCACAGTGCTCCAGGTGGCGCGGGAAAGTGCGGCTCCCGAGAAGGCCCTCCTGGCGGGCGTTGCCCGTGAGAGCCTTCTGGAGACTCTGCGGCTGGCGGAGTTTGCCGCCGATCAGCAATATGATGCCGTGCTGGTACGCACGCCGCACTACTACAGCCCGCACTTAGGACGCATTGAGATGCTGACATACTATCGCGCCCTTGCCGATCACTCGCCGCTGCCGGTCGTGCTTTACAGTATCCCCAAGTTCACCCACTATGACCTTCCCGTCGATGTGATCACCGAGCTTGCGCAGCATCCGAACATTATTGGTTTGAAAGATTCAAGCGGCAGCCTGGAGCGCATTGCAGAGCTTGTGGCCGCCACACGCGATGCGGCGCGGCACGAATTTATGGTTACTCATACCTTCACGGCTTTCACCAATCGCATGATGCTGGCAATGACCCCGCCGGAGAATTTCATCTCGGCTGAGGCGCTGGGGGGGGTTGCGGCGATTGCGGTCGCGCCTCCGCTGCCCAGGGTAAAGGTGACCCGGAAAAAGGAAGTGGGATTCCAGGTGCTGAGCGGGTCGGCTCATGGGCTTCTCGATGCGCTGCAAGCGGGGGCATCCGGTGGCGTGCTGGCGCTGGCGGCATGCGCGCCACAGGCCTGTCAGGAGATCTACACCGCCTGGAAGGATAACGATCCTAAACTGGCACGGGAGAAGCAACGACGCGTGATCGAGGCTTCAAAGCTGGTCGGCGGTACGCTGGGCATTCCGGGTATCAAACATGCCTGTGATCTGAATGGATACTATGGCGGCCGTCCGCGGATTCCTCTCTTGACGCTGGACGCGGAACGACAAGCCGAGGTCGCGCGCGTGATGTTGGATTTGCGAAATTAATTGTCGATTCCCGTTCAAGGGTCGATTTGCGCCGCCTGAACGTGAATTACTCCGTTGAGTCTCCTAGCGCGACCATCGTCCCCTGTGATGGCTATAATTAAGAGTCAGTTAGAGCGAAATTCGTTCGATATTCAATCCGAAGGGAATCCCGCCAGATGGCGACAGGAAACGTTGCCTTGGGCAATGCGGGCGTAGAAGCCGCGCAGCCCACCGCAGGCACGAAGGAAGGCATTTCCGGAGCTTCACGGAAACCGGTCATAAACGATTTCACTATTCAGGTAGCAACTGTAAACGGCTCCGGATCGCAGTCGGCCAACAGCGTTCTGCTGCGCAGTATCTTCGGAATGGGAATTCCTGTCAGCGGCAAGAATCTTTTCCCCTCGAATATCGCTGGACTGCCCACCTGGTACACCATTCGCGCCAGCAAGCATGGCTACGTCGCGCGCAAGAGGGAAATCGACGTTCTGGTGGCGATGAATGCCGAGACCTCACGGGAAGACATTCTTTCGCTGCCGTCAGGTGCGGCTGCGATCTATGAAGATTCGCAGAACCTCAAGCAATATCGCGACGATGTCGTCTGTTACCCGGTTCCCTTTGACAAGCTGACTGCGACGGTGTGCCCGGAAGCGAAACTGCGCAAGCTGGTGAAGAACATGATTTATGTCGGCGTGGTGGCAAAGCTCATCTCGCTCGATATGAAGGCCGTGGAAAACGCACTGCGCCGTCAGTTTGCCAAAAAACAAAAGGCCGCGGACCTGAACTGGGCGGCCGTTGAAGCAGGTTATAACTACGCGAGCGAATCGCTGACGAAGCAGGATCCCTTTGTGCTGGAGCGCATGCACGCGACCGATGGAAAGATCATCATCGACGGCAATGCGGCAGCCGCGCTGGGCGCGATGTTCGCGGGCGTTACCGTAGTTACGTGGTATCCCATTACACCTTCGTCGTCTGTGGTTGAGCAGCTTATCGATTACCTGAAGAAGTATCGCGTTGAGCCTGACGGCAAGGCGACGTTTGCCGTAGTTCAGGCCGAGGACGAGCTTGCCGCAGTAGGCATGGTTTTAGGTGCAGGCTGGGCAGGCGCGCGTTCGATGACAGCGACCTCTGGCCCTGGCATCTCGCTGATGGCGGAGTTTGCCGGCCTTGGCTATTTCGCCGAGCTGCCCGGAGTGATTTTTGACATTCAGCGCGTCGGTCCTTCGACCGGATTGCCAACGCGCACCGCGCAGGCCGATCTGCTCACGATCGCTTATCTCTCGCACGGCGACACCAAACATGTCATGCTGTTGCCCGGGAGTGTCCGCGAATGCTTCGAGTTTGCGCAGGCGGCATTCGATCTCACGGAGTATCTGCAGACGCCGGTATTCGTGCTATCGGATCTGGATCTCGGCATGAACAACTGGATGTCCGAACCCTTTGAGTATCCGGAGAAGCCGTTGAATCGCGGCAAGCTGCTGACTGCCGAGGATCTCACGCGGCTGGGCGGATTTTCGCGCTACAAGGATGTAGACGGCGACGCGATTCCCTACCGGACACTTCCGGGTACGGATCATCCGCAGGCCTCGTACTTCACACGCGGCAGCGGCCACAACGAAAAGGCCCTCTACACCGAGCGTCCCGACGACTACCAGAACCTGATGGAGCGGCTGAACCGAAAGTTCGAGACGGCTCGCACGCTGGTTCCAACGCCGATAGTGGTACAGACGGGCAAGTCGAAGGTGGGCCTCATCGCCTTCGGCACGTCAGACTTCGCCGTGACCGAAAGCCGCGATCAGCTCAAGAAGGAATACGGCGTTGAGACCGACTACCTTCGGATTCGCGCCTTTCCATTCACGCATGAGGTGCATGACTTCGTTGCATCCCATGATCGCGTCTACGTCATCGAACAAAATCGCGATGCACAGATGCTGAGCCTGCTCAAGCTCGATCTTCCCGCCGAAGATGCCGTGAAGTTACGCAGCGTGCGACACTTCAACGGCCTGCCAATCGATGCGCGTTCGGTCACTGATGAGCTGATTCTGCAGGAGGAGATCTAATGGCAACGACGACGGTTACAAAACCGAATCCGAAGGTAAACCGCCTCGGCCTGCAGGTGCTCGATTATCGCGGCGGCAAGACGACACTGTGCGCGGGATGCGGCCACAACGCTATCTCCGAACGCATTATCGATGCGCTGTATGAAATGGGCGTACAGCCGGAACGCTTGATGAAACTGTCAGGTATCGGATGCTCGTCGAAGAGCCCGGCTTACTTCCTGTCGCGTGCGCACAGCTTCAACAGCGTTCACGGACGCATGCCCTCGGTGGCAACTGGCGCGCTGCTCGGAAACAAAACGATGAAGGCGCTCGGCGTCTCGGGCGACGGCGATACGGCTTCGATCGGAGTGGGGCAGTTTGTACACCTGATGCGCCGCAATCTGCCGCTGATCTACATCATCGAAGACAATGGTGTTTATGGCCTGACGAAGGGACAGTTCTCGGCGACCGCCGACATTGGCTCGAAGCTGAAGACCGGAGTCATCAACGACCTTCCCGCCATCGATACCTGTGCGTTGGCAGTTCAGCTGGGCGCAACCTTTGTCGGACGGTCGTTTTCGGGCGACAAGAAGCAGCTGCTGGCCATGCTGAAGGCGGCGATTGCTCACCGGGGCACGGTGATGCTCGACGTCATCTCGCCGTGCGTGACCTTCAACGATCATGAAGGCTCAACGAAGAGCTACAGGTACATGCAGGAGCACGAAGAGGCGATCAGCGAGGTTGGTTTCGTCCCGCACTTTGAGGACATTTCCATCGAATACGACGCCGGATCTACCTACGACGTGACCATGCACGACGGATCACACCTGCGGCTGCGCAAGCTGCACGAGGACTACAACCCGACTAGCCGGATCACGGCCGTTAAAGCTTTGATGGATGCGCACGAGCGCGGAGAGGTGCTGACTGGCGTGTTCTACGTCGACACACAGAAGCCGAGCTTTACGGATTTGCTGAACCTGGTGGATGAACCGCTGGCCTCGCTGCCGGAGGAACAGACGCGGCCTTCGAGGCAGGTTCTGCAGGAAATCATGACCAGGTTGCAGTAGTAGACCTCTGACTCATATTTCATGAATAAGCCCCGCTCTCTGCGGGTCTTTGCTTGCGGATAGCCGCCCATCGTGCTTGAATAGTTCAAGCATGCAGGCGCAGCTCCAATCCGTCGACTCTTTCGACCAGCGCGCCTGTTGTCGTCGCTAGTTCCCTTCCGCATATTCCCTGAAATCTAAATTCAATGGTCTGCGATTCTCGTCGCCTGCACAATTTTTCCGGAGCATAAGTTCATGTCCACTCCTGCTACTACTCGACGGTTCTCCCTTGATAGCTGGGCTGTTGTGCTCGCGCTAGTCGCTGCTCTGCTGATTCGCATTGGCCTTATTAAAACGGTTCCCTGGTAAGGAGAAGATCATGGCAAGTTCAGTCGCACTTCCTCAGACTCGCGCAACTTCGCTCTCTGGCCGGTTTCTCGAACTGATTCCGGGAATTCTGCTGTTACTGGCGGTTGGTTATGCCGGCAAGTTCATCGAGCAATCGATCTCTCACTACGGTAAGGCGCATCACCTGATCCTTCCCAATATCGAATACGTGCTGTGGGCCATTCTGCTCGGGCTCGTGATCTCAAACACTATCGGCGTACCGGCGCTCTTTCGCCCGGGCGTTGCGACTTACGAGTTCTGGCTGAAGGCCGGGATAGTGCTGCTGGGCGCACGATTCCTCCTCGGCGATGTATTGCGGCTGGGCGGATTGAGCCTTGTGCTTGTCTTTATCGAGCTGGCGCTGGCACTTACCTTCATGACTTACCTGGGACGCCGCTTCAGGCTTTCTCCAAAGCTCGTCACCCTGCTCGCTGTGGGCTCTTCGGTGTGCGGCGTGTCAGCGATTATCGCTACTCAGGGCGCAATCGATGCGGATGATGAAGACGCGTCGTTTGCCATTGCGGCGATTCTAGCCCTTGGTGCAATTTCGCTCGTGGTTTTCCCCCTCGTTGGGCACGCCCTGCATATGAACGATCACGCTTATGGCCTCTGGACGGGCCTGGCAGTCGACAATACCGCAGAGGCAACGGCAGCGGGCGCAATCTATTCCGAAGCGGCAGGCAAGATTGCTGTGCTGGCAAAGACGTGCAGGAATGCACTGATCGGTTTCGTCGTGCTGGGATACGCGCTCTATTGGGCGTCGAAGGGTCAGGCTGCCGAAGTAAAGAACAAGGGCGCGTTTCTGTGGCGCAAATTCCCCAAGTTCGTGCTCGGCTTCCTGCTGATTTCTCTGTTGGCGACCTTGAGCGTTTTTACCAAGCCACAATTGACGGCGCTGGGGAATCTTTCCCGCTGGGCTTTTCTTCTCACCTTCGCCGGTGTCGGGCTGAGAACGAATCTGCGCGAGCTGGGCAGGCAGGGTGCGAGGCCGTTCATCGTCGGCGCGGTAGGCGAGGTTGCCATTGCCCTTATTACGCTGGGGCTCGTTTTGGGTGCGGACCGGTGGTTCCATCTATAAGAGCGTTGTGGATCATCTGGCAGATCCGGATGCGCCGGCGGCGTAGAAAGCTACGGCGAGGCACGCGGCAATTGCCACCGAGATGAGGCCAGGACCGAGAAAAAAATACCGCATGGCAATCGGGGCATTTGCCAGAAACTGGAGAGCAAACAGCGCCAGAATGGGCCGCAGACGCGGAGCATTGGTCTTGGCGAGAATGCTGAGCTGCCAAAAAAAGATGCTCTGGACGAGAAGAATAACGGTGATCAATATTCCATAGCCGACATGAAAGTCCCAAAATGTGCGCATGGCACCCATCGCATTGAATGAACCGGCCTTCATAACCTGGACAACATCCGTCTGGACGCCGGGAGCTGGCGGACTCAGAACACCTCCGACGGTGTGCCCCGCACAAAAGATCAGGGTGAGGATGGACGCGATACGCAGAAAGAGCGTTGGTGTCATTGCGATCTCCAGAATAGAGAAAGAAGATAGCTCACTCGTAAGTCACAACTAACAGTAAGTTATTACTTACATAGATCTCTGTCAAGAAAACCCTGGCCTGCGGACGGTCCTCATGCAAGACGAGGCTTTCTCCTCGAAGGGTTGGCACAGAAAATCGCGTACCGTCTCAGGCCTTGGTAAGAGCTAGGTCAACTGAAAGTGCGCCGGCGCCTTTAACCATGATCAGAATGCAGAGAACGATCGCCAGCAGATGGTACTCATAGCCTTCACCTTTCTGATTGCCAAACCAATTCATGAATATGCCATTCGGCAGGTGGACCATAAAGATGGCAACGAGCATGTTCACTGCAATACCGAAGGCGGCAATCCGCGACAGGAAGCCGACGATCAGTCCGATCCCGCCCAGGAACTCGGCCGAAATGGCAAGAAATGCGAATAGCGTAGGAATCCCTATCCCGGTGAAGAAGTGCATGGTGGAGTGGAAGCCATAACCGCCAAACCAGGCAAGAGCCTTCTGCGCGCCATGCATAAAGAAGACAAGGCCGAGTACCAGACGAGCCAAGGCGACGGTGTGGTCATTTGTGGTTGCGATCAAGCTCTTCATTATTTAGTTCTCCATCGATAACAAGCAGCGCAGTCGGAGAGGGGAAGCGGTCCGCTGAAGGTCCACCTATGGATAGTCGAAATGTATCGCACGGCGCAAGAAGATTCTTTGCCCGCTCACTAAACATCTTGTTCATTGTCCAGATTTCACCAGAGACTGTCGCTGGTGATAGAGTGTTCACGCAATACATCGATTTACTTCAGGAGTTTCAAGCGTGCTCCTCGGTTTGGATATAGGCACTGGCGGTACCCGCGCCGTCTTGGTCGATCAGCGCGGAAAACTTACCGCCTCAGCGGCGGTGGAACATGTAGCTTTTCGAAGCACCCACCCTGGTTGGGCGGAGCAAGATCCGGAGGATTGGTGGCGCGCGGCACAGAGTGCGATTCGCAGTGTGATCGCCACGGCCGGGGCGCCCAGGATTGATGCTGTCGGTCTTACGGGGCAGATGCACGGGGCAGTCATGCTGGATGCCGCCGGCGAGGTCTTGCGGCCTTCGCTGATCTGGTGCGATCAGAGGACAGACGAGGAGTGCGATTGGCTGCACGCGGAGATCGGGCGCGATCGGCTGATCGAACTGACGGCAAATCCTGCACTGCCCAACTTCACGCTGACCAAGCTGCTCTGGGTGCGGAAACACGAACCGCAGATCTTTGCGCGGATTGCGCATGTGCTCTGCCCCAAGGATTACGTTCGCTATCGGTTGACGGGAATCTATGCGATGGATGTTCAGGAGGCTTCAGGAACCCTGCTACTGGATGTCGCGCACCGGCGCTGGTCTTCAGAGGTTGCGCGCATTGCCGGGATTCCTGAAAGCTGGCTGCCGGAGTTGTTTGAATCGCAGGAGGTTTGCGCGAAGGTTTCAGGGGGTGCCGGGGATGTCGGGCTTGCGGCGGGGACGCCGGTGGTGGCAGGGGCCGGTGACCAGGGGGCCGGTGCTGTCGGTATGGGGATTCTGGCGCCGGGGTCGGTGTCGGCTACGATCGGGACATCGGGGGTTGTGTTCGCGGCGACGGCAGCGCCCACGCGCGATCCACTGGGGCGGCTGCATACCTTCTGCCATGCGGTGCCGGGGCGGTGGCATGTGATGGGAGTGACGCAGGCGGCGGGGCTCTCGCTGCGCTGGCTGCGGGATATGATCGCTCCCGGTGTGGACTACGACACTCTTACGGCCGGAGCCGCGCAGATTGCGGCGGGGAGCGATGGGCTGCTATGGACTCCGTACCTGCTGGGTGAGCGGACTCCGCATCTCGACTCCAACGCACGGGCAGCGTTCGTGGGGCTGACGGCGAGTCATACGAGCGCGCACCTGGTTCGAGCGGTAATGGAAGGTGTGGCTTACTCGCTCAAGGACACCTTCACACTCTTCGCCGAGCGGGGGATTCCGGTGAAGGGAGTACGGCTGGGCGGTGGCGGCGCTCGCGGGCCGCTGTGGCGTGAGATTCAGGCGGCGGTCTATGGATACACCTCGGACATTCTGGTGGCCGAGGAGGGCGCGGCTTTTGGCGCGGCGCTGCTGGCGGGAGTCGGCGTGGGCGTGTGGGTCGATCTTGAGGCGGCGTGCGCAGCAGCGATTGAGGTGGCACAGCAGATTGTGCCTGACGCGGACGCTGTAGAGCGGTATGCTGTTGGGTATCAGGCGTTCCGGAAGGTTTACCCAGCGCTAAGGGGAATTCAGGGATAAAACTTTGAGCCTGAGGGAGGCAGACATGCTTCTCGAAGTCGGCAAGGCCTTCTCGTTCATCATCAGTATTCTGTCTCTCTATGCCTTGCTGGTGAGTGCGTTCTTTGTTCCTGGAAGCACCTGGGAAGATCGATTGGTGGATTCCCTGCTTCGGATCGCACTGGCCGGCTGTGTGTGTTTTGCCAGCGGGCTAATGTTCCGCTCGGCGGAGCGCGCTGAGGTTCCTCTGATGCGCACTCTTCCGGTGCGTCTGTTCTTGTGGTCGTTGGCGGGCATGGCGCTATTATTCTTCCTCTGCTGGTATCTCGAGGAATACTACGTTCCGCTGCTGTGGAAGAACCAGCCGCACTAGGGGTACCCCCCTCTCACCTGCCATGAATCCGCGCTAATCATTGATTCTAAAAGATTTTTATGCCGCCTGTTGTGGCGGTTCATTGCTTACAAAGGCCTTGCGACTATTTCATAGAGCAGACAAGGCTTACATCGCGTCCTTCAAAGCGAAGGGTTTAGCGAAAGATCATTCAATTCATTGCAGTTATCGCGATGCGGACCGGATCGAGGCAACTGTTGTCTACCTTCTATTTCTATTTATCGGCGAGAGGAAAATTCTCAGCCAAATATATATCCCGCATGCTTCCCATTTTGGGATGAATGGCTTCCAGCGAGATTCGGATGTGATGAGCTGGACAGAGTGTGAGGCCGAACAGAACTCTGCGGGATGCAAGTAAGATGGCCTGCACTAGCAGATTGGAGGTGGTGCGTGAGGTATTGGGCTCAAGTGATGGTGGTGGCGGGCATATGGCTGACGGGCACGGCATCGGTTGCCCTTGCCCAAGCGTTCGGCATCGACGCGATTCAGGCGTATGCGGGCACGTGGAAGACGGAGACCGAGCATTTTGATACGCCGTACAGCAAGGCAGGGCGAGAGGCCTCGATGCTGCGCAACGAATGCTGGAAGAACGGAGGTTTTTTTGCGTGCAATCAGTATGTGAATGGCGAGTCGAAGGCGCTGATTGTTTTTACCTACAATAACAAGGACAAGACATACACAACCTATCCGATTCTGGCGGGCGGAGGCGCGGCGGGCAAAGGCAAGCTGGTGATTGACGGGAATGTGTGGACGTATCCCTGGGAAAACACGGAGCAGGGGAAGACGACTTACTTTCGGGTGGTGAATGTGTTTACGGCGCCGGGGAAGATTGAGTATCGGCAGGAGTTTTCGACAGACAATCAGATGTGGACGCTGATGGCGAAGGGGACGGAAGTAAAGGAATAGATGTACGGCTAAGCCCACCTACCTGGGAGGGCCACACATAACCCACGGAGTCTAATTCTGTCTCGGCGGGGGCATCATACCATTGGGCCAGCACCGATAGATTCCTGCATGGCCCGCTCGCGGTTTGGCCGGCTCTTTCGCAGCAGGCTCAGGAAGCCTTCGCGGATCGCGTCGGGATCACCCTGACGCCACGCCAGCACCACATCCACCTGACATCTTTTGTCACGCAAAGTTCTGAATGATAGCCGTTCGAGCGAAGATGCTGAACACACGCAGGCACAAGCGCGATACCTTCGGCCGCTTCGACCATCGTCAGGACAGGTTGCCAAAGGCACGGGGTATCCACGATGTTCGGCGAGAATTTTGCTCTCCTGCACATGGCAATGATTGCATCGAATAGCTCGGGAGCACCCTGGCGCGAATGAAGAATGATTTTTTCCGCGGATAGTTGCGCAAGCTGAATTGCATCGGTATCGTCCAGAGCGTGACCGCGTGGCAGCACTGCTACGATAGGCTCGCTGAGATATTCTCGCTGCGCAGTGTCTTACGAAACTCTGCGGGGACGCTGCGCGTCAGTGACAAGACGTGGCCCCAGCGAACACCAGGGATTCGTTCCCGATCTTGAAAGAAGACTCTCGCCGCTGCGCCATCAAAACCAGCCACCGGAGGGCACGAGGGCATTGAGGCGCATATAGGTGACGAGATTGCCGTAATGCAAGGCGTCATGATTTCCGACTTGCGTCAAGATGAACATCTTGTTCGTCTTGAAGCCAAAGAAGTCCGCCGGGTCATTGAGGTGCGCATCGGTGAACCCGGAAAAGGCGCCATCGCAGTAATCGAACGAACCTTTGAGGTAGGCAACGATCTCGGTCTTCGAAACTTTCACGGTAGGTGTGGCGGGGTTCGCTGCACCCTTGGCGTTTGAGCACAATGTGTACGATATGTCCGCCACATGAGTCACGATCTCGCCAAACGAGCGAACATCCTTCGTCGGCCGGTAGCTGTACTTGGACTCTGGCATCGCCTCCGCCGACTTCATGATCTTGTCCTGCATATTGCTGCGAAAAAGAGACAACGTCGCCGTCAGCGGATTCGGCGCCGTACTCGGATTGGGCAGGTCCGGCGCGATTTGGGCATGAGCCACGGGTGCAAGGACAGAAACCAACACCATGCCAATAGGAACCACGAAGCGAGCAATGGATCGGAACATGAACGCAAGGACAATCCGACGAGTCCCAACTGATGGAGACTGAAAAGGATCCAGTCTGCTAAGCATCTCGGTTGAATCATGAATCGAGCAGGAATGATTTGTCGGGAAGTTTTGCATTTGACGACCTCGTGCGTGGTAACGCATGCACGCAAGGTTCCAGTTGGCGCGCGGATCGCTACCTCTTTGTGGTCAGCAGATAACAAGATGGCAAGGGTGCTGGAGTCGAGGCCGCATCGTCCATTTTCGACCAAAACTGTTCGAGAGCGGGCAACAGTCTAAGTACCCCAGTCTCTGATAAACGCGTTGACACACTTCTTAATATCTCATTGCAATATATTGTTATGATATATATAGTGACGCAAGCTATCGATCGAAAATTGACGAAGGGCAGCGCTGAGTTGCTGGTCCTCTCCCCGATTCAGCACCGTACTCACCACGGCTACGGGATCGGCACGCTGATCGAGGAGCGGTCCGAGGGAGTGCTGAAGTACAACGTTGCCTCGTTCTATCCGCTGTTGTACCGGATAGAGGCGCGCGGCCTGATCGAGGGGCGAAGGGTCGAAAAGGCCGGTCAGCGCCGCCGCCGCTATTACACACTGACAACAAAAGGGAAGAAGATGCTCGAGACACAGCGTTCTACCTGGGCCAACCTGGTGAACGCGATCCGTCTGATCACGCAGGCCGAGAATGCATGACTGGTCAAAGGAGATCGAGGACGCAATCGCTCGGTTGAATCTTTCGACAGCGCACGGAGGAGAGGTCGTAGAGGAACTGAGCCAGCACCTCAACAATCGTTACGATGAATTTCTGGTCGCTGGCACTCGAGAGGAACAGGCCGTCGAATCCTGATCGACGGCAGGCTGATTCCCGGATTAAAAGGAACCACAAAAGTTGCACAACAGCCCGTGCCCGTGGGCGCGGAGGACGCGACAAGTTTTTTGCGGGCATTTGGAACGACTTGCATTGCGGCGCTCGCCTGCGTTTAAGGAGTCCTGGCTTTGCAACCGTCGCAATTCTTTCGCTGGCCCTGGGGATTGGCGCGAACACCACTATTTTTCAACTTTTTGGACGCTGTGCGGCTGCGAACCCTTCCGGTAAAGAAGCTAGAGCAGCTTGCCAGGGTCGCAATTGTGAACTCGCCCCATTGCTGCACGGGGATTTCTACTCGTCGAACTCAGACCCGACGGGCGGTCTGTGGAAAGGCGTAGATGATCAGCAACAGGGATTCTCCGCGACAGCAGCATGGGCTACGAATCGTCAACATTGGGAGGTGGAGAGGCCCACTATGCAAATGCCCTGCTGGTGAGTGGAGATTTCTTTCATGTTCTTGAGATACAACCGGTCGTCGGCCGTTTGATCTCTCCCGCAGACGATTTCCGCGGATGCGGCCTACAAAGTGTAGTGCTGAGCTACTCCTTCTGGCAGCAGGGGTTTGGAGGACGATTTCAAGTCATCGGTGTTGCCCCGGCAAGCTTCTATGGTCTGGAAGTTGGACAGAACTTCGATGCGGCCCTCTCGCTGCAGCCGTTCTGAATCCAGGTGACTCACGCTATCAGTGTCAGGTTAAGCGAAATGAGCTGCCATGCAGCCTCGTGCTCGTGCAGCTTCTGGTTCAACTGTTGGTGATGCACTCATCCAAGACCGGGCGACTCCAAATGACGCATTAGGCGATTTAGCATGAACCGAGCCAAAGATCGACGAACAACTGCGGGGAGATCGCGCTGGCGCTTAGGTGGGGCCCAGAAAAATAATGGCTGCACTCAGCCCCTCGCAGACTGGGCGATGCAAAACTCGCGCGCGTAACCCGCGGGGTCAGCGGAGATTTTCACCCGGAGATTGCCGCTCGCATCGCAGGTGTATTCCTCACGAACTCTCAGATCATGCCGGTTCAACGGACCGATCGGCTGCGTGGCCAGATCGGACTGGCTTTGCAGCTGCGGATCGAACGGGAAGCGGATCTGATCCCAGTTGATGATCTCGCCTATGGGCTGGCCTTGCTTATCGAGTTGCGCGCATTCAAGATAGCGGAAATGGCCAATGTTGTGAGCCGGCTGGTAGACGCGTTCGCTGCGCAGCACCGGTTCGCCGGGTGCAGGCAGACGCGATCCGCGAGGAAAGATGAGATCGAAGACGATCGTTCCGCCGTGATCGGCCTCGCGCCATATTCCGAAGTTCTGATTGAACTGCTCGCGCAGACTGTCGGAGGCGACACTGGCGCGAATCGCCAGCCCGATCGCGCTGGCCGAACGCATGTATGCTGAACGGCGCACACGCCGGCCGAAGGTTTCGCGCAGGATGCGCGCGACGGGCGGGAGCTCCGCTCCTCCTCCGGTGACATATAAGGTATCGAGCGGGCGTTCAGGGTGCGCGGCAAGCAGGTTCTCGACCACCTTGCGCGTCGCTTCGATGAGCGGGCGGCAGCGCTCGTAGTAGGTATCGACCGGGATGGTCACTTCCTGCCATTCGGCGCGGACGCGCTCCAGATCGATGGTCACCTTGCGGGTGTTGGGATTGAGGGACTCCTTTTTTTCGCGGCATTCGTCGAGCAGTCGACGCCGCTCGAAGGGAGTGAGGTCGGCAGGGTCACCGGCGGCTTCGAGCACCAGCGCGGCGAGGATTTCGTCAAAGTCGTCACCGCCGAGATTCGGAATGCCGTCAGAGGCCTCGACGATGTGCTCGGCTTCACCGAGGGCCACGAGCGAAACGTCAAAGGTGCCGCCTCCAAGGTCGTAGACGAGAAGGCCACTCCCGGCCCGGTTTTTCCGCTCGGCGCTGTTGCGGTAGACGAACTCTATGGCCGCCGACGACGGCTCGTTTACCACTCCCAGAACCGTGAAACCCGCCTTGCGAGCAGCTTCCTCGGTGAGAAAACGCTGGTTGCTGTTGGCGTTGGCGGGCACTCCAAGCATGGCTTCGAGCGACTCCGTGGGGCCGGCGCCCAGGTTCGAGCGCTCGAGGAGCTGCGTGCGCAGGCCGGACATGATCTCGGCGAGAAGAAGCCGCAGGGGCAGGGCCTGCCCGTCTAGATTCAATTCGGTGCGCGGGCCCGCTGTTCGCAGCCAGCGCTTGAGTGAGCGCAGAACAGTCCAGCCTTCGTCGTCCTGCACGGCGACCGCCTCCCAGCCGTAGAGACGCGTGGCACCCTTTACCGCGACGACGGGTGGAAACCAGTCATAGATCTGGCCGTCCGGCGCTTCAAAGTTCACTAGGGGGAAGTTGCCACGGTCCACGGAGGCAACAACCACGCGGGTGGTGCCGAAATCGATACCAATTTTCATTTCTCTTAGTTTACCGCGAAGTTACGCCGGAGCGAACCCGAGGAGTGTCTTCGGAGGTGCCTGTCAGGCCTTAGGCTTGAGTTCTTCGGCAAGGCGTTGAGGCGCGATCAGAAGATAGCTGCCGACCAACAAATCGCGTACCTCATTCCAATCGACTTTGCCAACGTCGAGTCGAAGCGCTACCCAGCCTCTGGAGGCCAGGTAGGCGGGAGGGTAGAAGCGGCGGGGTTGCGCCTCGGCGAGCGCGTTGTTCTCGCCTGGCATTACCTTGCAGGTGACTGCCACGATGCCGTCTCCATGATGGTTGTCGAGGAAGTAGGCGAAGGTCTTCTTCCGGACGAGGAACTGTGCGTGCGACCCGTAGATCTGACGTATGGCCTCAGGGAACGAGAGGGCGATCTCAGTCAGGCGTGTGAGGCGCGGGTCTTCTGCGGCGCGCTTTGGGGCAGCGGATTTGGGCATAAGGGCCGATTCTCATCTTAGCCCGTCGACGCATGGCTATTCCTCGCGGAGGGCCACCATGGGATGCAGCGTCGCTGCCCGTTGCGCTGGCAACAAGCTGGCGAGGAGCGCGACCACTGTCATTCCAATCATTGCCGCACCCAGAGTCAGCGGGTCGCCCGGCGTCAGTCCGTAGAGCATAGATGCGGCAGCCTTTCCGGCAATCAATACTAGCCCTGCTCCAGCCGCGAGGCCGATGCCCAGCAATATCGCGGCTTCGCGCAGTACCATGCCCAGAATGTCGTGGCGGTTTGCGCCGAGGGCCATGCGGACGCCAATCTCATTCCTGCGCCGGACTACCATGTAGGAGATCACCCCGTACAGGCCCACCATCGCGAGAATCGTCGCCAGCACTCCAAAGAATCCCGACAGCGTAGCCATCAACTGCTCACGCAGCAGGCCTTCGCGAATCTGTGTCTTGAAAACGGTGAAGTTCAACACCATCGCCGGATTCACATCGTTCGCCGCACGCTTGACGGAGGAAATGAGCGTCAGCAGCGGCTCATCGGAACGAATCATCAGCGTTGACTGCTGCTCCGGCCCGTTCGCCTGCGTAAACGAGACGAAGGCGCCGGGCAGCGGGGCTTCGCGCAGCTCATAGTATTTCGTGTCTTTCACCAGGCCGACAATCTGATAGGTCGTGTCCGCTCCTCCCGCATCGTGAAACACCCGTCCCACAGGATTCGCGCCACCGAAGAATTTGCGCGCGAAGGCTTCATTCACAATAGCTACGCGAGGTGACTTCGGCGTATCTGTCTGATTGAAATCCCGTCCCGCAAGCAGCGGCGTCTCCATCGTCTGGAAATAGCCGGGGCCGACGCGGTTGAACATCGTGTCCTGCCGTTGAGGACCATCCGGAATATCGATGTTGTCGTCCCATCCGCTATGACTCATCGGGACAATCAGGACTTCTGCAGCGGAACTCACTCCCGGAACCGCCCGCATGCGCTCGATCAGCTGATGCTTGTAGGCCATCTGGTTCTCCAGGGGCAGCTTCAGCGGGGAGTAGTCAAAATTTGTAACAAGAATGTGATCTTGCTGAAAGCCTGCATTCAGTGCCAGCAAATTGCGGAAAGTGCGTACGAAGAGAAAAGCCCCCGCCAGCAGCATCAGCGAGAGCGCAACCTGGGACACCACCAGCGCGCGCCGCAGCAGGAAGCGGTCACGTCTCGCGGTTGCCCCGCGTCCGCCGGCCTTCATCGCAACACCCGGCTCAGTATGCGAAGCTTGAACCGCGGGAGCTAGCCCAAACAGAAGACAGGTAAAAATCGCCAGCCCCGCGGCGAATCCGAGCACGCGCCAATCCGGCGTCAGTTCCACAAAAATGCGGCTTTGCTCCGTGCTGAGAAACGCGACCAGAACCCGGCTCAGAATCTGCGCTAGCGCCGCGCCCGCAAATGTTCCCAGGGCGGCAAGTAACAGACTCTCCGCCAGCAACTGGCGAATCAGCCGCGAGCGCGATGCGCCCAGAGTCAGCCGCAGCGCCATCTCCCGTTGCCTTGCGCTGGCCCGTGCCAGCATCAGATTCGCCAGGTTCGCGCAGGCAATCAGAAGCACCAGTCCCGAGAGAGCCAGCAGCAGCCACAACGGATCTTCATAATCCTTTCGCAGCTGGGAGACACCCCTCGTCGCCGGTAATGCCCCCAGATGGAAGGATAGATAGTCCTTTTTCGCGATGGCGTCGTACTCAGCCGGCAGCGTCGTTGCAAATATGCCCGGAGAGATCGCATCCAGTTGAGCGGAAGCGCGCTCCAGCCCCCAGCCTGGCTTGAGGCGTCCAATCGTCGCGATCCACCATGAAACAGGGCTGTCCATCAGGCCACCCTTGGTAGAAAAGACCGGCTGGCTGCACATCGCAACCGCTACATCGAAATTCTGCCCTACCTCAATGCCATAGAAACTGGGCGGCGCCACGCCAGTGATCTGGAAGGGATGGCCATCGAGCGTGATCTTGCTCCCCAAAACCTCAGTACGTCCCCCGTATTCGCGCTGCCAAAAGCCATAACTCAACACCGCGCCCTGCGCCCCGCAGCCTTTATAGTCGTCCGCCGGAGAAATCAGCCGCCCCAGGAGCGGATGCACGCCCAGCACATCGAAGAAGTCTCCGCTTACCATCAATACGTTTGCATAGCGGGCCTCGCCGCCCAGGCCAAGGTTGAAACGGAAGGGGGCCCACCCGGCAATTTCGGAGAAGCCTTGTTGCTGCTCGCGCAACTGATTCCAGAGGGCGCCGGTGAGATCCGCATAGCGCGAATAAAAGTCTCCCCGGCAACAGTGCGGAGAATGTACGATGCCCACCGTGGCCAGCTGCTCCGGAGCCTTCACCGGCAAGGTGCGCAGGCGTACCGCGTCCAGCAGTTGAAAAATTCCCGTATTCGCGCCAATGCCCAGGGCAAGCGACAGAATAGCGACGGTCGCAAAACCGGGATTCCTGAGCAGCAAACGTGCGCCATAACGGAGGTCGCTCCACAGGCCTGCAATCAGCCATTCTCTTCCATCTCTGCCTACTGGCAATGGCGAGCCGGCGGCGTGGACGGTGGCCTTGAGGCCGGAAACCAGAGTGCCGTCGTTGAGTTCCCTGCGCAATGTTTGATAGGCGAGGTCGGCGCCGACTCCGCTAATCAACATCTCGTCATAGCGGTCGCGCAGATGCTGGCTGAGTTCTTCGACGACTTCGGCTTCGCGCGTGGGATCAAGATTCAGTGAGGGGATGGCCGCTCGAATCTCTTTGGGCCAGTCAGGCATTTTCGGCCTCCGTGATGCGATGGATGGCGATGACGAGGTTCAACCAGGTGGAGCGCTGGGCCTTGAGCATTTCCCTGCCTTGGGCGGTGAGTCTGTAGTAGCGGCGGCGGCGCTGGCCGGACTTCTCGACCCAGCGTCCAGCAATCAGGCCACGCGCTTCGAGCCGGTAAAGCAACGGGTAGAAAGACGCGACATTGAACTTCAAGAGTCCGCCGGAGCGCTCTTCGATCAGCTTGCTGATCTCATAGCCGTGGCGCGCGCGGTGCTCGATCAGCGACAAAATCAGCAGCTCTGCGCTTCCCTTCTTCAGTTCCCCATCAATGGCTCGCGCTCCAACATGTTTCATAACGACATATGACAGCGCGACATTTGAAAATGTCAAGGAAGAGCTGACATCGGTGCCGGAAATTGTGACGCGACGACAAGCCGAGGCCCATCGATGGCTCTTCGATCGGCACGCTTGCTGCCTATTTGCTCACGATGAGCAGCGTTACTCCGTGTTTGGGGAGCGTGTCAGTGAAAACGCCCGAGTGAGGGCCGAGGTCTTTCTGCTGCCAAACGTCGTGCAGGCTGGCGCCAGTTTTGAAGCCGATCTCGGATAGATCGACGGAGACTTCGCGGTTATCCCAGCTACGGTTGAAGAGGCCGACGGCAACGCGTCCATCGCTAAGAGGTTTGGTCCAAACATCGAAGTCTCCACTCTGGTAAAGGCGGTCGCCCTGCCTGCCGAGCGGGTCCTGATCAATGGCGATGGCGTCCTTGTTCATTAGGATGCTCTTGTCAGTGTCAGTCATTTTGCTGAGATCATTGCCGGCGAGCAGAGGAGCGGCGAGGATGACCCAGAGACTCATGTGGGTCTTGTATTCGTCGGTAGTCATTTTACCGTTGCCGATCTCGAGCATGTCGGGATCGTTCCAGCGCCCAGGCCCGGCGAATTTTGAGAGGCCGGCCTGGCTAAAGCCGATGGCGATCATCCGTCCATAGGAGTCGTCGATGTCGTCGGTGGTCCGCCACATCTGCGCGCCGACGTCCGGTCCCCACGTCCAGGGTTGATAGATTCCGTACTGGCAGAGGCTGTAGAGAATGGGGCGTCCAGTGGCCTTGAGTGCGTCACCCATCTTGCGGTAGGCGGCGATCATGAGATCACGGGCCGCGTGCGGATCGTCGGGATGGCTCGCCTTCGCCTGGTTCATGTTTTCCTGGAAGGAGCAGAGATCGTACTTGAGGAAGTCAACGCCCCACTCGGCGTACATCTTCGCATCCTGCGCTTCGTGGCCGAGACTGCCTTCGTATCTCCCACAGGTCTTCGCTCCAGGGGAAGAGTAGATACCGAACTTGAGTCTTTTGGAGTGGATGTAGTCACCGAGAGCCTTCATATCGGGGAAACGATCATTGGGATGCAGAACGCCCTGGGCGTCGCGGCTTCCCTGCCATGTGTCATCGAGGTTGACGTAGATGTAGCCCGCGTCTCGCATGCCAGTGCTGACGAGCATGTCAGCGGCGGAGCGGATGTCGGCGTCGGTGACACGCTCGGCGAAGTGGTTCCAGCTGTTCCATCCCATAGGTGGCGTGGCGGCGAGTTTCACCTGACCGAAGACGGGCGCGACGGCGAGGAGGATGGCGCAGGATAAGGCAGTGAGGGTCCGCATGGTTCGATACTCCAAAAGAAAGCGATTACATTGCGCGAATCATCATACATGTTCTTGTCGCTTCAGCTTTCTTTAGCGTAGAAACGCGCTGCACGAATCTCGAAACTTTGCTGAACTTGGACAGGCGCGTACTGCTGCGTGGGCGGCACTGCGGCTGGTTTCGGCGCTGAGCCCGGAGATCTTTCTTCCTCCGCTGCCAGCAATGTGTGGACGCCGCATCGAGAGTTGCATCAATGTGTGTGGAAAGTGTAACTTTTCTTCACCGATCTTCAGCCATGGCGCGAACTTTCGAAAGCCCCTGACAAGAAGCAAATGCCCTGTGCCCAGGGAGCGATACGACCAGTATTCATGGCCACAGGAGAGAGACGGGAACGGAAGCAGACAGTGCGATGCGACGGTTGATTCTGCTGGTACTTCTGGCATCGATAGCGCTTCCCGCCGGGGCGGCAAAGCGTACCACCGTGGCACAACTGGAGCAGGCCTTGGACGCCGCGCACGCCGCGCACAGGCCGGACGCGGAAATCGCGCGCCAGATCAGCGGCATAGAACTTTCCGAACGGCTGACCGAGAGTACGCTTGAACGGCTCGCTGCATTGCTGGACGCGGGCTCGCAAGCGGCGCTGGCTCTGCAATTGCTCGCCAATCAGTCGGCTTTTCTGGACCCGCCGGCAAGCGAGTTGCCGGCCACAGCAGTTCCCGACGATGGCGCCCAGCAGCGGATGCTCGAGGCGGCGCGAAACTATGTGGCGCAAACAGTCCCCAGACTGCCTAACCTCTTCGCCACACGAGCCACCAACCGCTACGATGACAGCCCCCAGCAGATGAAGAAAGGCGGCTGGCCGGTTCACGCGGGACTACACCTGGTGGATACTTCGAGCCGCGACATCTCTGTCTTCGACGAAAGGACCACTCAGCCCACCTCTTCGGGTTCCGCTCACTGGCAGGGGCAGTCTGGACTGATTTCAGCAGGGGAGTTCGGGTCTACGCTGGCTATGATCCTGACCGACGCCGACAAAGGCAAGCTAACCTGGAGCCACTGGGAACAAACCGCAACGGGGCAGGTCGCGGTCTTCCATTATTCGGTTCCGAAATCCGCCTCGCACTTCGAGGTCATGGGTTCACTTCAGCAGGATTCGGCACTTGAGGGCGTCGCCGCGCCCGTCGGCAACTCCCGGGTTATGGGCATCGGAGTAAGACCCAGCGGCGGCTCTTCCAAGAAATCAACCTTCCTCAGCAAGCCCGGCTATCACGGTTCGCTTTGGGTGGACCCGGTCGCCGGCACCGTCCTGCGCACCACCATGGAAGCCGACCCGAAAAGCCTCCCCCAGTTCCAGAGGGCCGCTATTTTGGTGGAGTATGGCCCGGTTCAGATTGGCGACAGCGAGTTCATCTGCCCGGTGCGCAGCGTGGCCTTTTCCGAAGCGGTCGAGGGCACCAATCTCGATCCGGTCACCCGTCTTCCCGGAGATGCGCCGAGCGAATGGCTGAACGAGACTCACTTTACCAACTACCATCGCTTCGGGTCGACAACGCGGGTCCTCGCGGGGAGCCCTGCTCCTCTCAGCGCTGAGACTGAATTCGCGAGGACAGATGTCATTAGGGAGAGTGCCCCGCAGCTTGTGACATCAGGGGGGGCGGGGACGCAGGCGGGCGAAGCAAGCCCGGTTGGGCGCCAACAACCGCCAGAATCCCCTCCCGCGGCTGGCCCAAAGATGCAGGCTCCCGGGGGTAGCTCTTCCCAGTCGGGGACGGGCGTCGAGCCATCGTCTCTGGCAAATGTCCCGTCCGCCGAGCCGGTGAAGGAGCCGACGGCTGCGATCGTTCCAGCAAACGGGTCTCAGGGTGCGCCCTCCACAATCGTAGTAAACGTCAACAAGGTGTTGGTGCCGGTGGTGGTCCGTGATTCGCAGGGACACGCGGTTGGCGGCCTGAAAAAAGAAGACTTTCAAATCTTTGACAATGAAAAGCCGCAACTGATCTCCGGATTCACGGTTGAGAGGCGCGGGGCGAAGGACGGCAGCATAGACAGCGGTCAGCAGTCGGCGGCTGCTCCGAATACCGCGCCGAAAGCGCCAGAGCGCTTCATCGTCTTCCTTTTCGACGACATGCACATGAGCATCGAAGACCTGGCGCGTGTACAAAAGGCCGGCGTGAAGGGGGTGGGGGCGCTGGCCGACTCGGACATGGCCGACGTCGTCTCGACTTCAGGAAAAACCAACAGCGGCCTGACACCTGATCACGCGAAGTTGCAGGCTGCGATCATGAGCCTTCAACCGCGATCACTCTACAAGTCTGACCAGGCCAGCTGTCCTAATATCAGTTATTACCAGGCCGATCTGATCCAGAACAAGCACGACCCCACAGCACTCGCAGAAGCTGTAGACCAGGTGTTCCGCTGCAACCCGGGTATGGACAGACAGCGCGAGTACGCCACGGCTGAGAGACTGGCGCAATCGGCTGCCATGCACTCTGTGATTGTCGGCCATCAGGATGTTCTGGCAACGTACGCGTCGATCCGGGAGTTTGCGCGCAAGATGGGGATTCTGCCGGGAGAACGTATGCTTGTCCTGGTGTCGCCGGGCTTCTTGCCAATTGAGCAAGATGCATTGGTCGCAGAATCGCAGGTCATGGATATCGCGGCACGGGCCAATGTGAAAATCAGCTCCCTCGATGCGCGTGGGTTGTACACGACAAACATTACCGCCAGCGAGACCGTTGTGAGCAGCCCGCAGCTACAGTCCGACTACCGTAGCAACTCTATGACGACTGCCGAGAACCCGATGGCGGAGCTCGCCAACGCAACGGGGGGCACGTTTTTTCACAACAGCAACAATCTCGATGCGGGATTCAAAGCACTAACGGAGGCCCCGGAGTACGTATATGTGCTCGAATTTTCACCCGACAACGCGAAGCCGGACGGCAGCTATCACCGCCTGAAAGTAAAAGTGGATCGGGACGGTTCGCAGTTGCAGACGCGGCGTGGTTACTTTGTGCCCCAGCCAGAGAAGAAGAAGAATTAGTGGTTAAGCCCTGATGTAGATAGCGTGCCATGAAGCGCGCTTGCGGAGCAACGGGACCATCAATCGTTGCTTTTCACTATTACGTCGTGTCGGCGCGCTCGTCCACTCTCCCTTTAGCTTAGCGGCCTTCCTTGGCGCCGAAATAGAATAATGCGCCGCCGCCGATGACGGCTACGATTCCGAGGAGTGGAGGAAGCGGTATGGAATGGTGTTCAGTCTTCTCGATCTGGACCGGACCGAGGTCGACAGCTTTCTTATGGGTCGTGTAGCTGAATCCTCCATAGAGAAGGGCGGCAACTCCAGCGATGATTAACATTATTCCTGCAATCTTCATTGTCCTTCACGCATTCTCTTCAGAAGATGCGGATGGCGGCGAATGGTTGTAATCGGGCAGGGTCAGGCGAGTGGGTAGATCCGGCCGATGGCGATTGGGTCTTCGTGGAAGTGATCGGGCGGACGGAATTGAGAGGCGATGGGGCGACCGTCGCTATCGACGCGAAAGACGATGCCTCCCTCGCCGACTCCAGAGCGATAGTCGCCCTTATTGTCGCCGCGGGTGTCGTCCACGTGAGGCAGGACGCTTGAATCGTAGACGCGTACGGTGACGAGACCGGGACCGCGCGGCTCAGGCTTCGCGGCTACGATCATGACGTGCCCCGTATCCTCATCTTTCTCGATATCGGGCACTCGCCAGGCGATGATGTCTCCCGGGCGAACGCTGGTGATCTTGCGAATGGGATGCCAGCCAAGTGCGTCATCTGGCAACGAGTGGAAGTAATCGTAATATCTGAATGCGCGGGGACGGAGCTGATGCTCCTCCTTCGGAATCAGCGCGTAATTCGCTGGCGCAATCTGCTCCAGGATATATCCGACAAATTCGGAGCAGTCACAATCGTAGGTGCCAGTAGCTGGGTCGATGTAAGTGTGGTGCTGATAGTGGGTCTGGCGCACGGTCTGGAGAATATGGCGGGCTTCGGTGGCGACGCGGCTGTCAAGCGAGTCGTCGTTGGCGACTGCGATCGATGCGCGCAGAATGCGGGCCCACAGCGGTGTGATGAGCGCTTCCCTGCCGACCAAATAACTCGGCCACACCATTGAACCGATTACCGCGGAGAGGCCTGTAGCAAAGAGATGCCGACGGTTCAAAGGCAGTGCGTCAGGGCGGAATTTGATTTCTTCAGGCATGGGGTACGATCCCTTCTCGCCGCGCTGCGAGTGTAAGCATCAAGGCATGACGAGTTAACGCGTATTGGCGTCTCCCCAATAGTGCAGGCGAGCGGAAAGGCGTTACATCGATGAGGAAGAGTCTTCTTCTTTGATCGTGAGGCGGCGGTTTTGGGCTTATTTGCTTCTAATATCAGATGATTCGAAAAAGAAAGACGAAACGATGATAGGATGCGCGACAAAGAAGTGGATATGTGCGGTATGCGTGAGCCTACTGGCGGCTGGATGCGCGACAGATACGAAGCCCACGAACGCGAAGCTTGAGAAGGCTCTGAACACGTATTTCGCAAGCCACAATGTATGCCTGTTTCCGGCGTCGCTGAAGTTTCCTTATGAAGTAAGCCCCGGGAGCAACAGCCAGACGGAGACCAAGCAACTAGACGCAATGACCGGCGCGGGATTAACGGCCAGGCAGGTGGCGGCGGCCATCAAAGTGGAACGATATACCCTTACTCCGCTGGGCGAGCGAGTGGGGGGACGGTTCTGTTATGGGCATCGCGTCGTCGCGAGCGTGGATGGCTTCACCCCGCCAGTGAAACAGAACGGATTTCTGCAGACGACGGTGAGCTACCGCACGATGATGATGGACGTGCCGGTGTGGGTAAAGACCGACGAGATGCGCGCGGCTTTTCCAGAGATGGCGGCGGCGATTTCTGGTCCGCAGCCGGGCCAGATGACGTTGGAAAACGCCGGCGCGGGGTGGCAGGTTCCACAGTAGGCACCGACCAGGCGTAGGCGATTGGGATGCGCGGTCGGGTCAGACAGTCTCTACGCGCGTCCATTCGCCGGGCGATGTGAGAGCCCAGCGATTCCCATACATATCAAACCATTCACCGATGGGCTGATCACTCTTCGGATCCGAGCCAAGACGGAGTACGTTTCCGTCCAGGTCTTCGACCTGCATTTCGAGGGCCCACTCGTAGTTCGCCGGAGGATGGCGGATTTTCGCGTTCGTGATCTGGTATTCGCTATAGAGGGCTTCAGCGTCTTCGACGCCGATCCAGACCCAGGCCCCAGGATTCCCCTGATCGCCCTGACTGAGGAAAATGTGACAACGGTCCCGCGAGACGGAACAAAAGAGCGGCGTCTGCCAATCGAGTCTGAAGCCGAGTTTCTGAACATAGTAGTCGATGCTCGCGGAGACACTCTTTACGCGAAGAATCGGACAGACTCCCTCGAAGGTAATGGCGCTCGATGTTTCAGTGAGGTGCATAAAAGATCCTCCGGTCTCCCAATTTAGATGGTGAACAGGAGGCGAGAAAAGAGGGGAAATGGATGGCTCCTGAGTTATTGCAGCTCCGCTTCCGATGAGGCTAGGATTGAAGACACTCCATCGGAACGCGCACCCGAGCGCGGATTTCCCCAGACAGCGCCGCGAAGGAGGTTCACTGTGGCGAAGATTTTCGATCTGCAGAGCTTCATAAATGGTAAGAGAAGCCAACCATCGTCCAAGAGTGATCCAAATTCCTCAGATTCGGGGCCGATGGGTGGAAACCATGTCCAGCCAATCAGCAGGGTTCAAAGAGCATCTGAAGACCACTGGCCGGGATCGACCTCACGCACTTCCATCAATGCCGGAGCGGGATTGTTGCTGGCGATCGGTGTGTTATGCGGGCTGTATCTTGGTGGGAAAGATAGGAAATCGGTCGTCGCAAATCCGAAATCGGACAAACAGCTCCAGCCGCGTGCCACAGCGCAGCCATCTTCACCGACGCAATCTCTGTCGAAGCCATCTCCGGCCATTCCGGCCAATACAACGCGAGCCGAGACTTCGATGGTCTCCAAGCTGGCTCCCGCTACGGTTCCAACCTTACCGACACCTTCTGTCCCGCGTTACGCTCCGATTAGATTTGAAGCCACCCATAAGAAGGTGTTTGGCGGATGCACCGGGCAACTCGAACTTACAAGAGCCAGACTTCACTTCAGCTGCCCGAATCAGGCCGATCTCAACTTTCCTGTCGATGCAATCGCAGGCGCTCATAAAGACGGCGTAGTTCTCAAATCAGGAGAGAAGTATCACTTCGCTATTGCCAACCACACGAAGGATCAAGTGAAGTCGATCTTCATCTCGTGGCTGAATCAGGCTCAGCAATTTCCGCAGCCGAGCCGGGTATCATCGTTCTGAAAAGCCAGCTCGTTTGATGCGGTATCGATCTTTACTGAGGCACGCCGCCGGGAGGGACGTGTTCCTCGAGGTAGCGGGCGATCAAGCTGAAAATGTGGAACGATGTTCCGGGTCCTTCCGAGATGGAGTGGGTGCGGTTGGGATAGTCCATGAATTCGAAGGGTTTGCCCAGTTCAACCAGGCGGTTGATGAGCAACTCGGTTCCTTGAAAGTGCACGTTGTCGTCGCCTGAGCCATGGACGACGAGCAGGTTCCCGGTCAGCCCCGCGGCGAAATTGATGGGAGAGCCGTCGTGGTAGCCCTTCACATTGTCCTGCGGCAGGCCCATATAACGTTCCTGGTAGATGGTGTCGTAGTGGCTCTCGTCGGCGACGGGCGCCACGGCAATGCCCGCCTTGAAGAGGCCGGGCGAGCGGAACATGAGGTTAAGGGTGTTTGATCCTCCGCCGCTCCAGCCCCAGATCGCCAGCCGCGAGGTATCGATATAGCTGTGCTCTTTCGCGAGCTCGCGAATGGCCTCAGCCTGCTGCGCCGCGGAAAGCACGCCCACACTGCCATAGACCACTTTGCGCCATTCCCTGCCCTTCGGCGCGGGCGTGCCCTGGTTGTCGAAGCTGACGATGATGTACCCTTCGCGCGCGAGAAGGGCGTGGAAGAGTCTTCCGTTACCTTGCCAGGAATCTCTCACCGTTGCACCTGCCGGTTCACCGTAGACGTTGACCAGCACGGGATACCTCTTCGTGGGATCAAAGTTGGGCGGTCGGATCATGTAACCATCGAGGGTGACTCCGCCGGAGACCGGAACCTTGAAGAACTCGGTCGGCGACGTAACGAGATCCTGGACCTTGCGTGCCAGATCCTCGTTGGACTGGAGCACGCGGACCGCTTTGTGATCGGGCAGATGAACCAGCTCCGTGACCGAAGGCTGGTTGAAGGTGGAGCGGAGATGGAAGGCCCATTGGCCATCCGGGGAGACATCGTAGAAGTGCGACCCAGACTGATCCGACGGCGTGACGCGCTCTGGCGACCCGCTGCCATCGAGCCGTGAGCGATACAAGTAGGTCTGCGTGGCGTTTTCGGGCGAGGCCGCGAAGTAGAACCATCCGTTCTTATCGTCGACGGCGACTTCGCTGATAACGTCACCGGCAAAGTTGGTGATGAGCTGAGGCTGACCTGTGGCCCGGGAAAAGACGTAGGCGTGCCGCCAGCCATCCCGCTCGCTGAGCCACACCAGGCCCTTATCGTGGACCTTCTGTACCCAGTTGAAATCGTCGACGACGTCGACCCAGGCCTTGTCCTGGTCCTCAAAAAACGGACGTACTTCACCGGTCTGGGCGTCGGCAAGAAAGACCTGGTTGGTATTCTGCAGGCGGTTCAGGTACTCGATCACGAGCTCATTTGAATTTGCGGCCCAGTCGAGACGGGCGATGTAATGCTGGCGCGGGTCTCCCGGCAGATTCATCCAGCGCACCGGTCCTCCCTGGGCGGAGACCACGCCGACACGCACCGACGAATTGGTTGTGCCCGGCTGCGGGTAGAGGTAGCGCGTGGTCTGGGGATATTCCTTAGCGGTGTCATTGATGAGCGTGTACTCTCCGACGCCCGTGGTGTCGAATTGCCAGAAGGCGATCGACTGGCTGTCGGAGCTCCAGCGAAATCCATCGCGGATTTTGAGTTCCTCTTCGTTCACCCAGTCAGAGGTTCCGTTGATGAGGGTTGCCGATCCGTCGGTGGTCAGCGGCAGCACGGCACCAGTCACCAAATCCTGTACATAAATGTTGTTGGCGCGAACGAAAGCCACACTTCGGGTGTCGGGCGAGATCTTCGCGAACATGAGGGACGATTCCGGTGCGTCTCCGCCGAGTTTTTTGAGCTTGCCGCTGGCGAGGTCGAGGACCCAGTAATCTCCTCGCGTATTGAGCCGCCAGACTTTCTTTGTGTTGGTGAAAATTAGTAACTGACGACTGTCCTTAGACCAGGCGTAGTCCTCGATATGAAGGGGTTGCGCGCCAGGGGCCGGAATCAACTTAATGGCGGGAACAAGAATAGTCCTCTTGCCGGTCGCGGTGTCGTACTGAACGATGTCCTGGCCGCCCTTGGGGATTTCGGTTGAAGGCTCGACGGTGGTGTACTCCATGCCGTCGTGCAGCCATCGCGCGGGCCCGAAGGAAGCGGAACTGAACTCATGCTTGTTGAATATGCGGTCGAGAGCCGCGGTCAATTGCGGGGAGAGCTGCGCAGAGGCTGCTGGTACTGCGAGGACGAGCGCGGCGAAGGAGCCGATGATGCGGAGGCGAGATCTGTTCACTGAGATTTTGGTGATCCTTTCTGATTTTGCGCGGCGGTCACTGCAGCTATCGGCCGCCAAGCACCGAGCCAATGATGCCGCCGACGACTCCGCCTTCGGTTCGCTCCGCTGCGAGCGAGGGCATGTAGGGCACGAGGGCGTGGGCGAGGCGTGATATGGGCAGCGTCTGCAACCAGACCTTGCCGGGGCCGGTGAGCTGGGCGAGGAAGATTCCGTCTCCCCCGAAGATCATGTTACGGATGCCGGGGACGGTGGTGATCTGAAAGGCGACCGTGGCTTCGAAGGCTCCCACATGGCCGGGATGGACGCGGATGATTTCTCCCGGGCGCAAGTCCTTAAGGACGACCTCGCCGGAAAGTTCCATCCAGGCAATACCGACACCGCCGACCCGCTGGAGCCGGAAGCCGTCTCCGCCGAAGATGCCTGCCCCGAGCGATTGCTGAAAGCCGACACCGAGTGTGATCTGCGGCGTGGCGCAGAGAAAGCCGTGGCGATGGATCATCAGTTCGCGGCCGTTGGTGATGTCGACAGGGACGATGTGGCCGGGAACGCGAGTGGCAAATGCAATCTCCCCGCTTCCGCCATAGGGACGGTACTCGGTCATGAAGAGACTGCCGCCACCGGCGACGCGGCGGATGGCGCCGAACAATCCTCCGCCACCGCCCATCTGCGTGTGCGTGGTCATCTGGACATTGCCAGACATCCAGGAGAGCTCGCCGGCCTCGGAGATGATGGACTCGTTGGGTTCTAGGAGAAACTCCAGAACCGGCATGGAGGTGCCGACGATGCGATTTTGCATAATGCGCTCCTGGTGAGGAAAAGATGCTCGTGGAAAGTCCGGTGTTTTGACTGGAATTCTACCTGTGTTTGATCACGTCGCGGGCACGGAGCTAGCAGATTTCAGCCAAGCCTCCATTTGTTCGTGGCCGACGACTCCGGCCTGCTGGTTTACGAGCTTGCCTCCGGCGAAGACGATGAAGTTGGGAATGCCACGGATGTTGTAGCGCGCGGAGAGCTGTAGTTCCTTATCCGTGTCGACTTTGAGGACGATGGCACGACCGGCCATGGCGGCGGCTGTGCGGGCGACAGCTGGAGCGGCCATGTGGCAGGGACCGCACCACTCCGCCCAGAAATCGACGAGCACCGGCACGCGAGCATTCTGGATGATGTCGTCGAAGAGAGCGGTGTCGGCATGGATAGGCTCGTCGATGGGAGGAAGAGCGGTCTTGCAGGCTCCGCAGCGGCCGGTGTCGGCGAGGTGCGCGGCGGGGATGCGATTCTTCGTGTCGCAGTTCTTGCAAGCTCGGATGAGAGGCATAGACGGTTACGCTGACGGTTTGATTCTAAGCCATTCCGCGTCCGAGGGTTCGGACCTTCGGACTTCGATCTGGGCGGAGTAAGGGGCAATACGGATTCAAGTTAGGCGTAGCTGCGTACCCATTCGACGATGCTGCGGACGGCCACTCCGGTCGGGCCTTTGGCGGTCCAGGGCTTCTCCGAGTCCTGCCACGCCATGCCGGCGATGTCGAGATGGATCCAAGACGTGTCGCCGACGAATTCCCTCAGGAACATGGCTGCGTTAATGGCTCCGCCGTAGCGGGTGAGCCCGGTGTTTTGAATATCGGCGATGGAGGAGCGAATTTGGTCGCGATATTCGTCATCGAGAGGCAGCCGCCAGAATTTTTCGCCCGAGACTTCGAGGGCAGTCGTGAAGTGACGGTAGGCTTCGTCGTCGTTCGAGAAGACGCCGGCGTAGATCTGGCCCAGAGCGATGGCGACGGCTCCGGTGAGAGTTGCCGCGTCGATAAGGTGGGTGGCCCCGAGCTGTTTGGAATAGTGGAGGCCATCGGCAAGCACCATGCGGCCCTCGGCGTCCGTATTGAGGACTTCAATGGATTTTCCGGACATAGCGATAGTGATATCTCCGGGCTTGACCGCCTTGCCGGAAGGCATATTTTCAGCCGCGCAAACGATGCCGATGACCTTGACGTTGGGCTTGAGCTGGGCGATGGCGCGCATGGCTCCGATCATGACGGCGCCGCCGGCCATGTCATATTTCATCTTCTCCATGCTGTCGGCAGGTTTGATAGAGATACCGCCGGTGTCGAAGGTGATGCCCTTGCCGACCAGGCCGAGGACAGGCTCGGCGGGAGCCCCTTCGGGCTGATATGTCATCACGATCAGCGCGGGCGGCTCTTCAGATCCCTGGGCGACACTCAGGAAAGAACGCATGCCGAGTTCGTCGATGATATCGGGACCATAGACTTCGCACTTCAGACCGTTTTCGACGGCCATCTCGGCAGCTTTCCGACCGAGGATGGTGGGAGTCATGAAGTTGCCAGGCTCGTTGATGAGGGTGCGGGCGAAGTTTTGCGATTCGGCAATAATGACGCCTTCGCGGAGGCCCGTTTCGGCTGCTGACTCATGCGATCCGGAAGGAACGACGATGGAGAGCGACTGGATGCTGCGGTCTTTGCGGTCGGTGCGGTAGGTGTCAGAGTCGAAATCGCCGAGGGTGGCGCCTTCGGCGATGGCCCGAACGCCCTGGGCAATGTCGAAATTGGCAGGCGCGGCAACGGCCAGCGAGCGGATGCCACGTGGCTTGGCAAAACGAACTGCAATTCCGGCGGCCTTGCGCAGGTCGTGTGGCGTGGCTTTGGCGGCCTTCCCGAGTCCTACGATGAGCAGGCGCGCGGCCACAAGTTCTTCTGGCGCGTGAAGAAGCAGGGTTTCATTCGATTCGGCCTTGAATTCGCCGGTCGTGAGGACGTAACTCGCCGCCTTTCGGATAGCCTCGTCGGCAGTAAGAAGAGCGATTTCTGGCTTTGCGTCTTTTTCCTTGCTGGTCGAGTTATCGGCGGCGAAGACGACGAGGAGTTCTGTTTGGGAGGCTGCAGTGGGCGTGAAGAGGAGTTCGGTTTTCATATCTTTGTCTGGAATGTTAGGGACTTGAAGCGGATTTGGCTTCTCACCTCGCGTGTTTACCCTTACTGTGAGCGATGGCAGTACGGGCTTCGCGGTCGGCTTCGCGGCGGCGCTCTGTTTCGCGCTTATCCCAGTCCTGCTTGCCTTTGGCGACGGCCAATTCGCACTTCACACGGCCGTTGCGGAAATAGAGTCGGGTGGGGATGAGCGTATGTCCCTTGAGCTGCGTCTGTCCGATTAGTTTGCGGATCTCCTCCTGATGCAGGAGGAGTTTTCGCGTCCGGAGAGAATCGTGGTTGCTGAGGTTGCCGTGGGAATAAGGCCCAATATGGGCATTGAGCAGAAAAGCCTCGCCATCTTTAATGATGCCATAGGCGTCCTTCAGGTTAGCCTTACCTTCGCGGATGGATTTAACTTCGGTGCCCCGCAGGGCGACTCCGCATTCAAATCTGTAGAGCAAGAAGTAGTTGTGGCTGGCGGCGCGGTTTACAGCGGCGTCGCGTTGGCCAGCAGCGAGCGGATCTCGCGGTTTGTTTTTGGCGGGGGCCTGAGCAACAGTATGTGTGGATTGCCTGGACATGGGCGGAGGTCTGAGATTTCATGCTAGCACGCAGTGAGGAGGCATCTGACGAGCGGCCCGTCCCGCCGGGGCGCGATGCTATACTCGACCAGCATCTTGTGATGAGAAGAAGCAGTTTAAGGGGCACCCCGCCATGGCGGGCGCGCGCCGTGTATGAAGCCAAGACGAACCGCAAGCCAGCCTGCTGGAGTTTGATGAATTACCGTAATTTGAAATGGGGAACGCTCGCCGCTCTGGGTCTGACAATGGTCTTGGCGGTGGGCACTTTTTCTCCCCGCGTGCAGGCCGAATCGGCCGAGAAACTGGCCAAAGAATCCGCCTCCAAGCTGTATAAGCAGGGGCAGGCGGCCGAGGCCAGAGGCGACATCGAAGCCGCCTACGAGCTCTATTACAGCGCCTTTCAAAAAACCCCCAAGGACATGCGCTTCAAGACGAGCTATGAACGGTTGCGCTTTTCCGCTGCCGACCTTCATGTCAAGCAAGGCGAGAAGCTACGCAATCAGGGCGACTCGACGGGGGCGCTGACCGAGTTCATGCGTGCACTGCAGATCGACCCCAGCAACGAGCTGGCGCAGCAAGAGATTGAGGCAATGCGGAACAAGGCAGCGACCGCCCCTCAGACTCAGGAGACATCCGGCCAGACGGCGACCGAGAGCCAGTTGGGAGGGATTGGCGCACCTATCCAGCTAAAGCCACTTTCGCGCGAGCCTTTAACGCTGCATATGGTGGAAGACAGCAAGGTGATCTACCAGACAATCGGCCGGATGGCCGGCATCAATGTGCTCTTCGATCCGGAATACACCTCGAAACGCATTCAGGTAGACCTGACGAACGTCGATCTCTACGACGCGCTGAGGATTGTCGGGACAATTTCCGGGACATTCTGGCGGCCGATCACGCCCAACACCATTTTTGTGGCGCAGAACACGCGCGCCAAGCGCACGGAGCTCGATGAGGAGGCGGTACAGACCTTCTACCTGACGAACGTAGCGCAGCAGAATGACTTCACTGACTTGCAGACAGCGCTACGGAACATGTTTCAGACGGCCAAGATCTATGGAGTCGCAAGCCAGAATGCGATCATCATGCGCGGCACGCCCGATGAGCTGCTGCTCGCCGAGAAGCTGATCGGCGACCTGGACAAGGCGAAGCCCGAGGTTGTGGTCGATGTGGCGGTTCTTGAGGTGAGCCGTAACTATGAACGTACGATCGGCATTCAATTGCCGCAGACAGCCTCCATTGCCTTCCAGGCGTCAAATAACAATCAGACCAACTCTTCTTCCTCTTCCTCATCTTCCAGTACAACGGGCACAGGCACGACGACCACTACAGATACCAGCAACGGACTGACGCTCAATAGTCTTGCGCACCTGAATGCGACGAATTTTGCCGTCACTATCGGACAAGCGACGGTCAATCTGCTGCTCACCGACAGCTCCACGAGGATTCTCCAAAATCCACGCATTCGCGCCTCGGATGGGCAGGAAGCCACGCTGAAGATCGGTGAAAAACTTCCCGTCGCTACCGGGTCTTACCAGACGGGCGCGGCGACAGCGATCGTAAGCTCTTTGGTAAATACGCAATTCCAATATCTGGACGTCGGCGTCAACATCACCGTAAAGCCCACCGTTCACTATGATCGCGATGTGACGATGAAGCTCAAAATCGAGGTTTCTTCACAGAACGGCGTGGCAAACCTGGGCGGCATCAACCAGCCGATTATTACGCAGCGCACTGTCGATCAGACGATTCGTCTCAAAGAGGGTGAGGCGAATATTCTGGGCGGCATCCTGCAGAGGCAGGTGTCCAATTCGGTAAATGGGACACCGGGCCTGGCGTCGGTGCCGATCCTTAAGTGGATCTTCAGCAGCCGAGACAAAACGACTTCGGACGACGAGATTGTCTTCCTGCTGGTCCCGCATGTGGTGCGGGCGGAGATCCTCAGCCCGTTGAACCTGCGCGAACTCGATACAGGCACAGGGAACTCAATCGAACTCCGGCACACTAACGAAGACATAACCAACCCGGCGGTGGTGAGGCCCGCGGCATCCACTACCGTAGCCCCAGGCGCCGCCTCGCCGCTCGTAGCGCCGACTTCCGCACCAGGAGCGCCGCCGCAGTCGTCATCGACGGTTGTAAACGCGGCTAATACCGCTGTCGCCAGCATGCAGCAGGAGACGGGGCTTCCGGTGAAGCTGCAACTGTCTCCGGAGATAAGCCAGAAAAAGATGGGTTCGACCTTCCAGATGGCGGTGAGTCTGACCGGCGGGACCGATGTGTTCTCGGTGCCGATGCAGCTGCAATACGACCAGACGAAGCTGAGCCTGATCAACGTGGACCTGGGCGACGCATCAGCCAAGGGAGTGAACTTCCTGGGGCAGGACGGACAGGCGGTGGCACTGGTGCATCGCGACGACGGCAGCGGCAACGTGGCCATCTCGGCCTCGCGCCCCCCCGGGACGCATGGGGTGACAGGATCGGGTACGGTGTGCGTGATGACCTTCCAGGCCAAGGCTCCGGGAGATGCCGCGGTGGTGATTACCCGTCCGGTAGTGCGTAACAGTGCCCAGCAGCCGCTGATGGCAACGGGCTCGCGGGCAATTGTCCAGGTGCAACCTTAGGATCGTGGATGTTGTTGTCGTGGCGGGCATAGGGAAATGCGGCGAAATTTAAACTTGGCGGGCACTCGAAGCGAGGCGGGCCTGACACTCGTCGAGCTGATTGTGACGGTGGCTATTTTAGCCATTCTGGCGGGGGCGGCGGTGCCGGTCGCGCGCTTCCAGGTGAAGCGAGAGAAGGAACGCGAGCTGCATTACGACCTGTGGCAGATGCGCGACGCCATCGATCACTATAAGGATGCCGCGGACCGGCAAGCGTTCATAACCAAGGTGGACAGTCAGAACTATCCGCCGGATCTGCAGACGCTCGTGGACGGTGTCGACGTACAGGGCAAGAAGGTCCGCTTCCTGCGGCGGATTCCGGTAGATCCGATGACGGGCAAGAACGAATGGGGACTGCGCTCGATGCAGGACGACCCCACAAGCGACTCCTTCGGTGGCCAGAGCGTCTTCGATGTGTACTCGAAGTCGGATGGCATAGCGCTGGACGGAACGAAGTACAAGGACTGGTAGACGTGCGACGGCTTAGGCACAACTCGACGCAGGAATGCGGCTTCACGCTGGTGGAGTTGATGATCGTGATGCTGATCATCGGCGTGCTGGCGGCCATCGCCATTCCCAGCTTTGTGGCCTCCATCAAGAACGCCAAGGAAGCCGTGCTGAAGGAAGACCTGCACGTGCTCCGAAATGCCATCGACTCCTACACGATGGATAAGCAGAAGGCTCCGCAGTCGCTCGACGATCTGGTGCAAACGGGATATCTCAAAGTGATTCCCAAGGATCCGATGACGCACTCGACGGAGACCTGGGTGACGACGACCGACGACACACTGCAGAGTATCGACCAGACAGAGCCCGGCGTGGACGATGTACACAGCGGCTCGCAGGAAGTGGGCACCGACGGCCAGATGTATTCGACTTGGTGAAATACTGAGACGCGGTTGAGTCTTAAGCGGGACTGGCCGCGATGTTGATGGCCACCCAGAGGTCTTTGAGACCAGCTCCGGTTTTGGCGGAGCAGAGGAGCAGCTTGTCAGCTTCGAGGCCCTTTTGCAAGGTGGACTGTGCCTTGGCGCGGCCGTTTCCGGAGAGCTTGTCGGCCTTGGTAGCGACGACCAGGAAATCGCGCTGGACACTCTTCAGGAAATGGATGAGCTGCGCGTCCGAGGATTGCGGCGGGATGTTGCTGTCGACCAGGCAAAGACAGAGCGAAAGCGTGGCCCGCTCGGCAAGATAGGGCTCGATGAATTTGGGCCATTCGGCGGAGATAGATTTTGAGATCTTCGCGTAGCCGTAGCCGGGCAGGTCGGCGAAGTACATCTGTGGCTGCTGGCGCTGCGGCGTGTCGGTAATCGAGAAGAAATTGATGGAGCGGGTGCGGCCGGGGATCGAGGAGACCTTGGCCTGCTTCGAGTCGAGGAGCGCGTTCAGCAGGCTCGATTTGCCGACGTTGGAGCGGCCGAGGAAGGCGATCTCTGGCACGGATGGCTCGGGAAACTGCGCAGGCGAGAGCGCCGAGATCAGGAACTTGGGATAGACGCGCATTGATGGTCCCCTCCCCCTCCCCCGGTTTCCTCCTAATTGATTCTAAAAGGGTTAACCGATAGGTCGTGTCTACCTAATTCATTCTAAATGCTTTAAAGTACCTTGACAGAAAACAAAAACCTTACCGACGACCATTGAAAGCAAATGCTTTATTGCCTCGTCATTGATTCTGTGGATGTTGCGGGTTAGCCCAAACAGCAAAAGCCCGGCTAAGCCGAGCCTTGATTTGTCCTTATTTCTAGTATCGCAGGTTTGGGGAAATAGTCGGCCAACTATTTTCTAGACTTCCCGGGAACGCTTTGACCAGTGCCAAAGGCCACCTGTGACTTCCGCCGGCAGACGATGCCCCAATTGGCGGGCGAGCATCACGATCTGTCCCCGGTGATGGCCTTCGTGCGCGACGAAATAGCTCAGAACGTGACCAACGTCGAGGGGAAGATTGCGCCATATATAAGCCGACGACGCGGGAATGCCGCCTCCGTGGTCGCAGCCAAACTCGAGGAGACTTAGGATACCGGTGCCGCTACGCAGTAGAGCCGGAATGAGGCCTTCCGGCGTTACTTTGTACCGATCGACACTTCGCGGGACTGCGATGCCGTGCCCCTTGCCGAGCGTCTTGATCCACATACACCGGGCATTGTGAAGGTGACCGGCAATCATCCGGACGGTACGACGCGGGGCTCCTGGCACCGTGGCTTCCCAGAGTTCGGCGGGCAAATGTTCGACTAGAAAAATGGTTACCCGGTTGTTAGTCTTCCAGGCGTTAAGGATGGTATCTCGCAGGTTGGGTGGAGAAGGCATACCGCACCTCTTAAACGGTCGAACTAACGCCAAACGTCAGAATTTACCCAAAGAAGGCCAGATTGAAGAGCAATCCAACCGGGAAGCTGGCTACAGCAAGAACTCCGCGACTCTGTCCTTCAGAGTAATCGCGAAGACGATCATCGTGACCAGGATTCCCCACTTTGTTGCCTCCCTGCGGAACGCGTTTCCCCACCCGAATTTATCTTGAGTGTCATCCTCGCGGCGCATGAACCGCAATATTCGAAACGATTCACCGGCAACGAGAATGATGAATCCTGAAAGAGGCACAAGAGAGCCGAGCCCGATTGCGTCCAGGAGTTCGCCGCGATATTGCGGGCCTGGCCTGTGAAGGGCACGTGCCCGGGTACAGAGGCCGGCTCCCCCTGCGATCAAGATCGTCGCAACGATGAAAAGAGAGCGCTCCCACAATCGCGGCGTGGAGCCGTTCCTGACGAAGCGCCATACGATGTCGTCGCGATCGATGAGGTAAGTGAGAAAGGCGGCTCCGACGATGAACGGATGAACCAGCGTCTGGTGGCAATTTCGAGATTGGTCGCCATCATTGACGAATACCTCGTACCCAGAACCTGTTAACAAGCCCAGGTAAAATTGCTTGCAACTGCTGCTCCCGCAGCGACGCTGTAAACAGGTAAGCGCCCACCAAAGGAGACCATCATGAAGCTCGACCAGGTTATATATACCGCACACGCAAAATCGACGGGCGGCCGACAGGGAACGTCGCGAACCTCAGACGGATACGTCGACGTTAAGCTGACAATACCGAAAGAATTTGGGGGCCCAGGCGGGGTGGGAACCAATCCTGAACAGCTATTCGCGATGGGATTCTCGGCGTGCTTCATCAGCACGATGAAATACGTTGCAGCCCTCGAAAAGATCCATATACCGGACGATACGTTTATTGATGCCAGCGTGGGCATCGGCAAGATTGGGGAGGGCTTCAACATTGAAGTCGAACTCAAGATTACAGTTCCCGGAATGGATAGGGCACAGGTGCAATCCATCGTTGATAAGTCGGAAAGAGTTTGTGCCTATTCAAATGCTACGCATGGCAACATAGAGCTAAAGCTCACGGTTGTGTAAGTGACGCTTTAGTCGGCATGGGATTGAATTATCCGCGTGGGTGATCCCAAGGGCTGCGCAATGTCAAAAATTTGTGCAGCCCCTGTTTCGATCTGTTTAGTCAAGCGCCGCCATTTGCGGTTTCCCACCCTTTGCAAAAAACGCGGAGGATGGGGTACCCGCCTTTCGCTCCTACAGAGCGGAGGCAGCTACCTCGCTAATTCAGTTCGAGGTTGTTTCTGAATTTCTTACCATCGATCTCCTCGGTGGGCATCGGTGAACACCGAAACACATCCGGGGAGCGTTCCGCAGAGCAAATTGGGATCTTCGATCGGCACAAATATCTGGTCATTGACGGGGTTGACGGCCACCGAATGGGCATTTTTTCCCGTAGGAAAGTTTTCAATCCATTTATTCGTATCGGCGTCAATGACGCCCAGCACTGGAGACGCTGTGGTTGCGCTTGGGCTCGTGAAAAAGTCGCGCGCTCCCACATAATAGTGATGATCGGCAGGATTGTACGCCCCATAGTCTACACCACCGACTTGTGTGATATTGGCCAGAATTTCTCCCGTGCGGCCGTTGATCACATAGGTGCGCGGTGCAAACTGAACCGGATCAGGCGCCGGAAACCCCGGGTCGCAGGTGACCAGAACATTGTCGCCAGGCCCCAGTGCCATCCCGGACGGCATGCAGTTGTCGAGTCCCGAAAACACCTGCGTCACTTTCTCCGTTACCGGGTCCATCACGGCGACTGCGCCCGCGGTCAAGTCCGATCCAACCTCGGGAATGCTGATAAAAAACTTGTTGGTTCGGGAGTTGTACAGAACGCTGGCGATGCCGCCCTGCGAGGTGTCGGGTGTGCCGTTCGTACCATCGAAGACCACTTGCTTCAAGATCTTAAGTGTCCTGCTACTGATCAGAGTCACGAAGGCGGGAGTTGAATCGCCGTTTGCAACGACAACAACTTGATCAACTGGGTCATAGTCCATCTCGTCGGCTCGAAACATGCCGCCTGTTTGGATTTCGGCGATTTCGGGCGGCGAAGAAAGACCTGCGCTAAGGTCAAAGACTCTTACTGTACTTGGGTAGTCTCCAGCAAAGAGGTAATGACCGGCGATCACGTTTCCGTCGGGGCCCGAGTGGGCACTGTCAATGCCTACGCCAGCGAAAATGGCCGGCGTCTCGCCTAACTTCCTGTCTGTGAGTGCGTCAAAGATGGCGACGGCTTTCGACGAGCGGCTTGACACGAATAGCAACTGTAATTTGGTTTCGACGGAAGCCTGGTCGAAATTGACAAAGGGGTTCGCGTCGGAAGTTCCAGGAACACTTATCGCCGCAATGGGGACGATATGTGAGTGGCGATCGTGATTCCGGTCCGAGTCTGCCCGAAACGCATGCGAACCATCAGCGACATCCGTTTGACTGAGAGCTGGTTGACACAATACCCAGCCGATGGCCGCCCTACACACGAGCACGACGAGAAGCTTTCTCATAAGTCCTCCTTCAATGCCTATCTGTGTGGGTGTAGCCCAATTGGACGCTTCCGGGCTGGGCATAAATATACTCACGCCAAGTCAATACTGGGTTAATGCAGGCGTGCATTCCGGTAAATCTTCGTTGTGTTCCAAGGTGACTCGGTAATGCGGCCTCCGTCGGTCATCTGTTTGATCCCCTCGTGGGAATACCGCTGATCGGGTGGTGGGCGCGCAGAACCATGCAAGGATCATCTATGGCTATGGAACTGTCGGCGATAAGGAAACGTTGCTTGGAAAGATTTTGATACTTGCGCCTGGATTGTTTGGTGCAAGAAACAAGCTTCCGGTTATGCAAGAGCGGCGGCGACGTGAAGGTCGGGCGAGTTGTGGGTGACTGGGCGGACGCCGGAGCGGCGAGGAAATCATGCAGACCTGTCGCTGGGGCTAGCGCAGTTCCTTGAGAAAGGACCGGCGGTGCATCGCACCTCCTTGAGGTGTGCGGGGACCTACGCAGGAGCGGGGCGGGAGGTGGGGAGCAAGGGGATTATGAACGCATCGCCGCCAAAAAAGGATTATGCGTTGATGAACCCGTGTCTGTGCCGATATTGGAGATTAGTCGTCTTTATGACCGCGATGTGTCACTCATGAATCGGCACAGCATAATCCACATCATCGTAGCGTTTCGGGTCTTGCGGATGACACACGTTATAGTTTCTAGGTGTTCGTCAATCGGCCCTATCACTGTAAAGTTCCGCCTGCGGCGAATGACTCAGTTACATGTACGGGGTGACCGTGAAGCGTCGCGTTATTGTGCATCTTGTGCATGGAACATGGGGCCGCGGATTCGTCTCGGTTGTGCGACAGGACATCGAAGCCTCGGGCCAATGGAGGTTCCTGTGCAGGATACTGAACTCCACGAAAAAGAAAACGCTCTGGTTTGAGCAAAAGTCCGAATTCACGAAAAGCGTGCTCAATAAGGTCGATTCTGAGCTTCGTGACGCTATCGAGTTCCGCGAATTTCTCTGGAGCGGCAGCAACTCCATGAATGCGCGCGAATTCGCCGCAGAGGGGCTCCGCACCCACCTGCGGGCCGCCTTTTCCGAGGCTCCCGATGCCTGTCACTTGTTGATCGCCCACAGCCATGGCGGAATTGTGGCTTTCGATGCGGTCACTCGGGAAGGGGGAACAGCCAGCCGGCAACTGGACGGATTGCTGAGCCTTGGAACTCCCTACCTTGCACTTGAAGAAGATGCTTCCGTGGAAAAAGGCGCTGAAGACGTTCTCAAGTTGCTAATGTTTGCCCTTCTGCCAACAGCAGTGGGCATCTTCTTTTTGGCCCTTCTCGTTACTCTTGTGGCCGCCGGCTTCCACGCCGCCGCGGTGTGGCTGGGTTCCATGATCGCCGGACTTTTCCTGGGACTCGAAGTCATGCCGCGGATCGCCCACCGAGCCCTTCTACGCCACGTAGCGGACCTCCTCTTCGTTTTCATCTGCGCCGGAGCAATCTGGGGCGCATTTTCCGCCGCCTCTTCCTGGATCCCTCTCTCGGATCCGGCCGGAAGCATTCTGGACAATTGGGAGCGGGGAACGCGCTATCCCTTCGGCGTCATCGTGTCCTGCTGCTGCGCCCTGGTGCTATTGGCAAGCCGAGTGAGCGCTCTCCGGGAACCAGGCACCGGAGCATTCATGCTGCGGGATACGGTTACGAGTTTCCTGAGCGCTATGTTGCCCTTCGTTATGTTCTTTGCAACTCTATGGGCTTTTTTCTCGCATAGTGCGTGGCTGCGCAACTTTGCTTTCATCTTCCTTTTCTTCTGGCCCATTCTCACTCTCGGCGTGTATGGTGCCCTGCAAACAAAATCCGCGGAGCGTTCGGACAAAAGACCTTCCGAGAGAAGCCTCGCGCCATGGCGCAGACTAGCGAAGGAGCAACTTATCCCCGAATTGCCGTGCCCCGTCGTCGCGCTGAGGCTGCCGGGGGACGAAGCTTCTCTGGCGATCTTAGCCAGTCTGATGGCCCGGGCAATTTCGAGTCTCATTTCTACAGCTCTCCAATCGTTTGCCCGGCTAAAGAAAATACCGCGATGGCTGCTCGGGCTGACTATCATGCTGGGATTAGGCGGAATCGCAAGCGGAGCTTACGAAGCATCGATACCGCGAGGCTGGCCGTCCTACACGATCGGACCGCTGTTAGGAATTGGCTTGGTATGCGGAGGTCTAGTGTCAGCCACTTTGTTCGTCCTGACCTGCCTATTCGGGTTTTCGCTGTTGACGATCGGGTTGCTTGCCCTCGCAATCGGCTCAGAGGTGAATGAATTAGTCCCCATAGTCAGAGTCAACTGTGAGCCATTGCCGCGCTGCGTTCCACCAGATCGATGCCGACTCGAAATTCAATGGCTGACGCCGGAATTGCAAGCACAGCGCTCCCTTCGCCACTTTCTTCACGAGCTCGAGCCCGTGCAGCAGCGAGTGGCCGAATGGATCACCGAGCGAGCAGGGTTGGCGGCAAGTGCAGCCGCCAGCCCTTAGATTAAGCTGCAGCTTAGCCCTATTGGGGCGGATCGGGTGCACAGTGTCGGGATGGCGGCAGTTCATATCGAAATTCCGTGTCATGCTCATGGCAGCGCCCATGATGGCGTGGGGGCAAGTTTCTTTGCTTCCAAGTCCGGCAGCGAATCATCCCGCGATGACGTCGCCGATTTCTGACCATAGTGATCGGGGCCATGCAAAGAATGACTCCGACAGTTGCACGGTTCATGAGGTGAAGAGCTTACCGGGAAGTCATGCGTTCGCGGCCGATTTTATTGAAGTCCTGGCCAGCGATCCCAGCCCTGCGGCCAGAAATCGCAACGTTGTATGGGGGCTGACCGCGGACTTGAGCGGCTGGGTTCCGGCGAAGGATCGGGCTCTGTACATATCGAAATCGACCAATGGTGGAAAAACATGGACTCAGGTGGCGCGGCTGGATTCCAGATATTTCGATTCAGGAATCGATGAGGGCCTGCGCAACGGATTAGCTGTGTCTCCCGGCGGAACAGAGTTTGTGGTCACGACGCAAAAGGGAGCGTTTCAGGTTATTCCTCAGCCGCATCGCTCCGGAGCCGTGGTGAAGCCGGACGTAGTGAATTACATCGAGGGGCCGCGGGTACACCTAAATCCATCGGTGAGCATTCCCAAAAAGGAGGGTGATCCAGTAAGGGCGGCTGCCGTGAAGATGACGGCCGACGGGAAGAAGCTCATTGTCGGTTACGGATACTTCGATGGGGCTCCGCAGCTCTTTGCTTACCACAAGGGCCGCGACGAGACGTTGCGGGATGGGGCGTGGGTGGAAGACGGGCCGCTTCCTCAGCTTCCGACCGACCTGGATATTTTCTCCATGGAATTCGATCGTCCGCGCGATCCTCGTCCGGGGTCGCTGTACGTGGGCACGGGCGATCAGATCTACCGTCTCGACCTTCGCACTAAGAAGTGGATCGAAATTGAGGGAGTGGAGCCGGATTCAGCGATTCACGGAATCAATACGGTGGGAGGACTGCATCTGGCGGCGTGCTGGGGAGTGTATGTCCCGGTGGGTCTGGACAGGGTGGGCAGATTGACGAATGCCGAGTTTATCTATCACAGAGATGACGATGAGACGGGGCCGAATGTTCGGGCATACGGGATCGAGATCGATCCGGCGAGGCCGAGCCGGCAGGTGGTGACTGCGCTTACAGGCGTCTACATCAGCAGGGACAGCGGAGGAAGCTGGAAGAGGCTCAATGAGCTTCCTGAGGGCGAATACCGGTCGGCGCATTTCAATGCTGATGGAACGGTGATTATCTCCGGGCTGCCGGGGACGTTCTTGGCAAATCCTTTCTCGACCGGTTGCCTGCCGCGGTTGAAGAGGCGGGAGGAGTAGGTTCATTGAGAGGGAGGACACCATGTGGCGGGATCGTGCATTGAAGGTTGTGTTGGTTCTGGTGGGATTGTTATTTTCGGCCGCTATTTATCCGCTGATCGGATCATTGCGCGATCCGGCGGGGTCGGATTTGGGCGACACCATGATGATGAGCCTGTACTTCACGCTGGGGGTGTTTCTCCTTATTGCGGTGGGCAATCCGGCGGCGCATCGCAGCCTGATCGCCTTCGCAGCATGGTCAAGCTTCGCGCATGCTGTGACGATGTCGATACAGGGACTCGAAATGGCCAGTATGCGCACAGGATTTCTGGCCGGATCGGGTGTGCTGGTGATGATTGGGGTGGCTCTGATTGTGCTGGCTCAGGCGAGAAAGGCGGTTGAGGAGACGGCGGCGGTGGGGGCGTAGGGTTGGATTGTGAAGAAGAAGGCACTGATCTCATGGAGCAGTGGCAAGGATAGCGCGTGGACTCTGCACCTGCTGCGGCAGAGCGGCGAATACGAGATCGCCGGGCTGCTGACGACGATGAATGCGGCGTTCGATCGCGTGGCGATGCACGGCACGCGGAGGGAGCTGGTCGAGGCGCAGGCTGAGGCTGCGGGGCTGCCGCTCATCACTGTTCCGCTCCCGTGGCCGTGTTCAAATGAGCAGTATGAGGCGTCGATGCGCGAGGCGTGTGCTCAGGCCGTCGCCGAGGGAATTGAGATCATGGTCTTCGGCGATCTGTTTCTTGAGGATGTGCGCCGCTACCGGGAAGACAAGCTGGCGGGATCGGGGCTAACTCCGGTGTTTCCGGTGTGGGGATTGCCGACGCGGGCGCTGGTGCGAGAGATGCTAGCGGCGGGCGTGAAGGCGCGAATTGTATGTGTCGATCCGAAGCAGCTGCCGAGAGAGTTTGCCGGGAGGGATCTGGATGAGGCGCTGCTGGAGGCCATGCCGGAGGGGGTCGATCCATGCGCGGAGCGAGGAGAATTTCATACGGTGGCGTATGCTGGGCCGATGTTCCAGCGGCCGATTTCTATAGAGAGCGGAGAAGTGGTTGAGAGGGATGGGTTTGTGTTTGCGGATGTGAAGGTGCAGGGATCAGGGATTAGCCATTAGGGATTAGAAATTCCAAGCCTGAGGGGATTGGTGGCTCCCGACTTACAGTAGGGTTCTTCGACTTCGTGGCGCAAAACGCCAAACTCCCGACAACTCAAGTGATTCGCTTGCCTTACCTTGATGACAATTTCAAAACCGGATGACAACATTAAAGATTGGCGGTGACTGAGACGCCGGTCAAACTGATACACTTTTTTCATCTTGGTTGAGCTTCTTCCATCGATTCTGTCAGCGGACTTCGCTCATCTGGCCGATGAGGTCCAGGCTGCCGAGGCGGGCGGCGGTAGCGTCATACACTTCGATGTGATGGATGGGCATTTTGTGCCCAACCTGACGATCGGGACGCCGGTGCTGAAATCGCTGCGCAAGGTGACGAAACTGCCGATCGACTGCCACATGATGATCGACAATCCAAACGACTTCATCGAGTCCTTTGCCGATGCGGGGGCCGACTGGATGAGTGTCCACTACGAGGCCTGCCGACATCTACACCGCACGCTGGAGCACATTGCGCAGCACGGGATGAAGCCCGCGGTGGTGATTAACCCGGCGACGTCGGTCGATCTGCTGATTCCGGTACTGGGGATGGTTCACCATGTGCTGGTGATGAGCGTGAATCCCGGGTTCGGCGGACAAAGCTTTATTCCCTACTCGCTGAACAAGATTCGGCGGGTGAAAGAACTTCGCCAGGAACTGGGTCTACGCTATAGGATTGAGGTAGACGGCGGCGTTGCTCACGATACGATCGGTCAGGTCGTCGAAGCTGGAGCGGATCTGCTGGTGGCGGGAAGTGCCGTGTTTGGGGCAGGCCGACCCGAGCAAGATGCCCGGGAACTGCTGCAGGCCGCGCAACTTGCGGCGGTGGAACAATTTTAGAGCGACTGGCGACGGCAACAGCTGTCACCAGGAAACGCAAGAGTATTGGGAATGGTTGAGGTGTTATGAATCGCGTTTTTACCCAGATTGCGGTTATCGGCTTGTGTGTGGCGCTTGTGCCTCCGGCGCACGGGATACTCGGCAAGAAAAAGAAGAAGCAGGCCGGCGACCTCAGCGCAAATCCGCTGGCGAATGTGAAGTCGAAGCAGCCTGATAAGGAACTCTTCGACAAGGCCATGCTGGCAATGAAGAAGGGCAAATACGATGTGGCCCGCCTTGACCTGCAGACGCTGCTGAATACCTATCCCGAAACTGAGTACGCGATGCGCGCCAAACTGGCCATCGGGGATACCTGGTACAAGGAAGGCGGATCGGCGGCACTGACGCAAGCCGAGGGCGAGTACAAGGACTTCATCACCTTCTTCCCCAATACGCCGGAGGCAGCCGAAGCGCAGATGAAGGTGGGCGACATCTATTTCCAACAGATGGAAAAGCCCGACCGCGACCCGTCGAACGTGGTTCACGCCGAGCAGGAATATCGCACCATGATCCAGGA
>Ga0206966_1023_pt3 | contig 53526 bp, 61 predicted proteins | sample Alteio_BWOrgHeat_23_FD_152970 | JGI IMG/M metagenome (GOLD analysis project Ga0206966, IMG submission 152970) | Enriched cells from forest soil in Barre Woods Harvard Forest LTER site, Petersham, Massachusetts, United States -... | ecosystem: Environmental > Terrestrial > Soil > Temperate forest >...
CTGCTGGTGGAGAATGGCGCGACGAGCGGATTTTTGACGGCGTTCTACAAATTCTTCGACGAACGCACGCAGGAGCTGGCGCAGGAGTCGGCGGCAGCGGCGAAACCAGCGCCAACGACAACCGCGACGGCGAAGAAAGTCTCGGCGGCAGCGGCGAAACCAGCCGGGTCACCGGACGCCGCGCCGGCGATGCGGGCAGGGATTGTGAAATTCGATCTCGCGCCCGGGCAGACGCTGAGCGTGCGGCTCGACGTGCCCGTGTACAGCAACCAATCGCGAACGGGAGATCCTGTGACGGCGACGGTGACCTATCCGCTTTGCAAGAACGGCGAACAGGTGGAGTGCAAACCGGGCGAGCTGATCGTTCCGCCGGGGACGAAAATCAACGGCACTGTGCTGTTCGCGAAGAAGGCTCCGGATAAATATTCGCGGCCGCGGCTGGTGCTGGATTTCTCAAACGTGGTGCACTCGAACGGACAAGTGTCGCCGCTCTACGCACGCGTACTGACGGTAGACAACGCGCGCGAAACGATCGAGAACAACGAAATTCTGGGGATCGTGCAGCCGCACGCGAGCGGAAAAGTGACGATTGCGATGGCTGCGCTCTCTGCCGTGAATCCTATTGCCGGGTACACGATCAAAGCAGTGCAAACGGTTTACGGCTTGTCGATCAGGCGCGAAATCGCATTTCCAACAGGCACGGATATGCAAATTCAGGTGGTGCGGCCGTCTGTGCTGAAGCAGAAGGAGCCGTGGAGGGGCTGGCAGCGCATCACGATCGACGATGGCCTGACGAAGATTGCAGTCAGCGCGCCGATGCGCACGGCCTCGACGAAAGCCGTGCCGTCCGATCCGACGAATTTGATGTTCCTCGGAACGCGGGACCAGGTGGTCACGGCGTTTGGACAAGCTGGATGGTTCGAGGCGGACGACGTGAACGTGAAGAGCGCGATGAAAGTGGCAGGCGCGACGCTGCGCGGGACGGGATACGGGACGGCGCCGATGTCCGTTCTAACGCTCGAAGGGCGGCAGCCGGATTTGATGTTCCAGAAGTCACTCAATACGTTTGCGAAACGGCACCACCTGCGGATCTGGAAGCTGGATACGAAATACAACGGGCAAGACGTGTGGGTAGCGGCGGCGACGCACGATATCGAGACCACGCGGTCAAAGACGGCGACGAAGTGGAATCACCGGATCGATGCGCACATCGATCGCGAGCGAGATTGGGTTTCAACGGATATTTTGTTTGCGGTGCCGGCGGTGGCTTATACGGATGTGGAGCGGCCGAGCGCGCCGAAAAAATTGGCGAATGCGACGGGCGACACGATCGTCACCGATGGGAAAATTTCAGTGTTGCAGCTGGCGGGGGTTGTGCCGCCGACCACGGCGCCAACTGCGGCGGGTTCGGGGACGCCTGCGGATGAGAAACCGAGCGAGCCTGCGAATTCGCGGCCCGTGGGCGCGGCAAAAGGGCCTAGCGAACCGGTGAAACAGTAGCCGCACGAGAACGCGGTGGCAGCGGGGCGGAAGTACACAGACACGACGTGCCTATTCCACGGCTAAATGCTAGACGCGGCCGCAGGCTACGCTCGGGGCGTGGACCCACATTTGGCGCCAGGGCTGGTTGCCGCCGCCGTACACGAGCTGTACGTTGACCAGAACCCACTGCCCCTGGATTTTTTGGACCTGCACGGGAAATTCGCCGAACGTGCAGCCGTTGCCCCAAATCGTGGAGCCGAGCGTGTACATGCGATTCGCGTGCGCGATTTCCGGCAGTGATTCCTGTGCATCCGTGGTCATCGTGAGCGTCCTTCCTGATTGACGTGGTGCGACTAGAAAGAATCCGAACCGGCGAGCATCGCGGGGGCTGCCCCGCGAAACTCGCCCACAGGCAAGATTGCCTGTGCTACCTAGGACCGTCTGAAACGAAAAATCCGCAGCGCGGTCGTTGGCGACGAGCGTTGCGGATTCTTTGAATCTAAATTTTTGGTGCGGAAGGGGGGATTCCGCATTTTGGACAATAATGACCAATAAACTAGAGAGTTTTTATTTCCATTGACATTTCCAGTTACATAGATCACGCTGTGACTCAGAGGTGGCCTATGAGAGCGGCGAAAGGCAGCGTGGTCTTGGAAGCGGGACTTGGGAAGGAAGACGGATACCGGCGCATCACCGTAAGGATCTCCAAGGGGCGTCCCGCTCCCGTAGAGGGCGCTACGCGTTTCTATGCGCGATACAGCGATCCCACACGCAGAACGCCTACTAATCCCACGGGGCGCGTAATTGAGCCGCTAGGACCGAATCTCGATACGGCTTGGGTTACCGCTCAAAATATTGAACTCCGAATGCATGCCCTTCGATTGGGACACTACCTGCCCGATCTTCCTATTCCTGAAGCCAAAGGACCGGGGGCGACGATTGCGTCTGCCGTGGCTGAATTTGTGTCATACAGCCGGAATAGAGTCAACGATTGGCGAAGCGGCGGTGACAACGGCCTGTCGCCCAATTCCTACGAAGCCTATAAAAAGGCCTTGACGAACTTTGCAGCCTCGTGCGCGGAAATGGGCGCTTTGAACATGGACGAATTCAACGATGAAAAACGCGGCGAAGCGATACTCCTGAATTTCAAGAAATGGCTCGACAATCCAAACAACGTGAAGCGAAGGGGCGGTAAGTCGGCCTATTCGAACGCGCGGAAGTTCACGATCATTGGACAGTTTTTGGCTCGCAACGGTTTCAAGATGAAGGCCGACCGGTCGTTTAATCCCAACGATCCCGGCCTACTCGATCACGCGGACATGCCTCGGGTGAAAAAGCCGGGTGTCGGAGACGTGGTGTATTACACTCCCGCAGACATCAAGGCCATGCTGAAGGCTGCTGACAGTGTAGATCCGGAGAAATCTATTTATTTGAAGGATGATTTGAAGGACTTGGTGCTGACTTTCTTGTGGACGGGGATGAGAGACGAGGAGATACAACATCTTACGTGGAGTGATATCAATTGGAAGAACGGCGATGGGAAGGGAAAAATCACCGTGCAGGACAAACCGCAATATCAGTGGCGCGTGAAGGACCACGAAAAGCGCGTGGTCACGATGCCCGATGCATTGCGGGCTCGCTTGAAGGATCGATTCGAGAACAAGGGTCTAAAGAAGACGAGATCGCCCAGAAACGTAAATGATTTGATCTTCCCCACTTCGGACGGAACGCCCAATCAGAACTTCGCCGATCACATCTCGGCTTTACAGAGGAGAGCGGAAGACGCCGGATATGAATTTAGCCGCTCGGAAACCAGGAAGCATATCCTCCACAATTTCCGGAAGAGCTACGCGACTTTCCAAATGGTGACGGGAATTCCAGTGCGCAATATCCAGCGCGACTTGGGACACAGCGACCTTTCAACGACTGAGCGATATCTAGCGGTCGTAGACAATCCTGAAAAAGTCCGCAAGGAACTCAACACGATCGCTTAGTCGTGATTCCCTTTTACGCTGCCCTTAACGCTTTGGGGCGTGACGCTAAAACGGTCGTGTCGCGGATATATTCGCGCAATGCGTCTTCCTCGAATCTCCAGTGCTTCCCTGCCCCTGTGCAAACCGGCAATCGACGCGCACGGACTAGCCGTTGAACCGTGCGAACGTTAATCCGCAGAATAGACGCTACGTCTTCAGTTGTAAGAAGGGGTTTAATCGAAAACTGCGAGAGGCGGGATTCAGAACTAACCAAGGTCTTACGGGACCGCATATGACCAATCCTTTTTGGAATTGGCACATGCCTGGGTTTGCCGACTTGCTCTAACTGTCGGTCCCTTTGTTCAATCGCCGCTGATTGCTGTCATTTTCCGCGTTCGATCAAGGGCTTAGGCGGCACCCGTGACTACGGAAAACGACCACATGAGTCCACACTGGACTAAGATTACCCATATGATACGGCAAACCATGCAATACGTCAAGCAGCGATGCGGGCTATTTCAGGTCGCCAAAAAAGACTTCAGGGGAAACCGAAAACCGTTTGCTCAACCGTTCGATATGATTTTTGTTCAGTGGTCTTCGCCCGCTCAAGGCATCCGAGACTGCGCCTTCCGAACCGAATATTGACACTAGATCTTTCTGACGAAGATCATTTGAAGCAATCAACTCGGCCAGAACTTCGGTAGGTGACGCTTCCTCAATGGGATATCTCTCGTCTTCATAGGCCTCAATCAACAAGGTCAGAACTTCCATATAGGCTTTTTCCGTCGCAGTTAGATGCTCCTGGCGCTCCATCTCCAAGAGTGCCGTCGTGTAGCGTTCATTCTGCGCATCGGAGGTGATCGGACGAGGCGTGTCAAAGCCTTGCAAAGTATCCCTTTTAATTGCAGTCGCAATCATTTTTCCATCCGTCCTTGTCGTAATCAGCGTGACTCAAAATATGCAGGATATAAAGCCTCTTAGCGGTGTAGCGAATGTAGGCAATCAGACGGCACTTATTCCCACCGATATCAAATACTACGCAAGTCCCGACTTTATCCGCCGTATTGAAGGTGTCTCTAACCTCCTGAAAGTTAGCCCACTTAGCTGCTTTGGTGACCTTGAACCAAGCCCTCAGCGGAGCGCCCCAGCCAGAATTAGCCTTGATAGCTTCGTCGAGACGCTTTTTGGTTATGACTCTCACACAGGGGAATCTTCGCATGGCGCGAAGTTCGTGTCAAGTTGCATCTTCGCGTGTTGCGAAGTTCGCAACGCTCCATTCGTGACCACTTTGACTACTCGACCCACTTGGTCAGGTACTCGAAAAGGTCATCCGCCCACAACTAAGTTTGCGAAAGCAACAGGTTCCTGGCGACCTTAAATTCGCCCTCATAAATATTGCTGAACAAAAACGCAAGCTGACCTAAAAGGATTTTCAACAGGTCCGGAGGGAGTCGCCATTCCGTAGGTTGGAGATGATTATGAAACACATGTTGAATCGTATCTAGTCGCAAGATTGAGTCGTTGGGAAGACACGGTTGCTGATTCACTAGAAACAGGAAGTGTGGATATAGCAGACGGCGGACATTCTCAAGAAATTTCTGCGGAAACCTGGGTTTGCCTGCCGGATCTTGCACGCTGTAACACGGCGCAACAAGACAGAGATGCCGATCGATCGGACTGCCCCCAGGAAGCTTCGGAATGTCACTTGGAGCGGGACTCGGTACTAACAAAATAACGGGACGGAATTTCGCTCGCACCACCGGAAACTCTTCATAAGCCTCAAGCCGGGGTTTTGCCAGAATATTCGTAGTTTTGTATGCGTCACCGGGCTGCGAAATCGGATTGAAATAAGTGGCCATCGTTCCGCTCATGTCTAGGCCGCACGGACGCCAAATTTCGCTGCTCTCATAGCAATACAGCACCGGTGCGCGACAAATCTGGCCAACGCGCAAATTCTTGCGGAAATCCGAACCTAATTTCTCGAATTGAGTGGAAATAAGCTCATCGAGGAAGGTCACTAGTCCGGCTCCCGCTCCATCGTCGAGATCGCTTCCCAGTACTCTTTTCCATACGAAGGTTCGACGTAGAACGGTTCCGGTGATTTCGGCTCAGCATCAAGAGCTTTACGGAATTCGTTCCTGAGCTTTTTCAATGCTTCGGGAGTGGTCCCAGATTGAGTGCGTTGATAATCGAGTGTCGGCTCACCCTCTAGAACAGCGTCAAACCTCAACGGCTGATTTCGTTCCGCGTTACGCATCGGCGCAGTGTGAAAATATACGTAATCCAACAGCTCGCCGGTGGGTTTCTCGGCCCAGTTATCGATAATTGCCCTCGACCGATACTCATCTCTGATGTTTGGAAAAACGGCAGACAGTTCCAAAGGTCGTGTTACATCAAGGAGCATTGCGTCCGTATCAGCGCCTTCTAAGAGTTGGATTGCGATCCGCCCACCGGCAGAAAGTTCAGAAAGTACGCCGTCGTAGGTCTGAACCCACGGGCCGTACTTGTAGAAAATCCAATCGAACTCGGAGAGGATCGCCTTTCGGTCTCTATAAAACTCGACATCGAGCAGATAGAGAAGCTTGAGCACCTTCGTTTTAGTCGCGCCGCCTCGTCGCGCCCTTATGCGGGTGATAATTGCGGGAATGGCTTGTTCTAAGTATTGGTTCATAATTCGCTCTCATTGTTTATACTACCATCCTGTGGCGAATAAAAAGCGAACTGATGGCATGCCGTTCAACGCCGCAATCCGTACCCGCCCCTTCGATTCTCCCTTAGCTGTTGGTGTGTGCAGCGCCCGTACTATCGATTCTGAAAACGACGCTCCCGTTTGCGATTTGTAAAACGTCGGAGGCGTTTCCGTTCAATTGTGGGTACGCTGCCGCGAACGACGTTCCGGAGCGTCGGGCAAGCGCTGCGGTGGGCGTGGCGACTCCGATGCTTGGTGAGGTGAAGACATTTCCCTGATAGTCCAAGCGGTACACTATCGCGCCGCTTTTGGGTGAGGCCACTTGGATCAGGTCCTGGTGGGATTGATTCGTGATGGCACCAGCGATTGCAGCGGCGGCAGTAGGGGCTGTGCCCACCGTCGAAACTGCTTTTAGAGCTCCCGAAACGGCGGTTTTGGATGCGGACATAGTTCTTTCCTTTGTGGCCATGCCACGGATTTTGAATTTGAACTGCTACTGTTTTTTCCTGGATAGGAGTGCTAGAGACGTGATTCCCACAAAAGTTATAAGAATGAAGTTCACTTTTGTGTGCGGGTCGTAGATGTGCTGCCCGGTAGTTTTCCGAAGCGATCTTTGCGGCAACTACTGCAAACATCGTCGGCTCGAATGTGGGGTGCTGTTCCACGACAAGTGCAGATCCACATCGCGTTTGGATTTTCTTTATTCGTTCCTAGTCTGCCCATCGTTGCTCGTCTCCTTCAAAATCTGATTTAGCTTCAAGGCCGAATTGAGAAAGCGCCGCATCGTCAGAACTGAAGATCGGGTAGCTCACATCCGATTCGATCGACTCGTCGCCATCGTCGAAGTACTTCTCTTCCGTTTCGACCTTCGTTTGGATGAATTCGGGCTCTTCAATTTGAGGGACTAGCCTTTCGATCTGCCGAACCTTTTTCTCCAACTGCTTTGTCGTCCGGAAGGATTGTCCGATTTCGCTGTTACAAATTTCACAGGCGCTACTACGAACTGAATCGAACGAAGGACGATAAACTCCATGAACACAGCGAGGAATCAAAGAATCGTATTTGGTGGAACCTGGAATGTAATCGAGCGGATATGACAAAGGATTCTCCTTAGATTTGAATTTGTGATGCGGACTTAAAAAGTGGACAGGCCACGAGAGGGCCGTCTAGCGGCCTGTCCTTATCGAGATGCATCCTGGGGAACGCTCTCGATAAACTCATTGCTACAAATTAGGAAAGAAAAGCAGGGGCGTGGAGAAGAGGCCACGCCCCATTTGCGAAGTGCTCACACAAGGAAGGGAGAAGCACTCCGACAAAACTAGAAAATGTGGACGAGCCGACGGGGTTAAGTTCGCTCGTCCTTTTTTGTTGAGGTCGGTTCCTCCTGAGGGGAATGCGCCCCAACAAAATCGTTACTACTTTTTGCCCCAACCCCCATCGCGGGGATACCGGCCTTCTTCGCGATCAGTCCGCTTTTTCTTCGCGGCTCTAACTGCAGGGTCTGGAGTGCGGCTGACTTTCACTTCGACACGCTCATTGGCTTGAGACGTTTTGTTCGGTTGGTGTGCCCTACCGCCCATGATCGTGAACATGCCGTTCTTCAGATCGGTCACATCGGGATTGGCGTTACCAGCGCCGTTTGACTGCGAGGCCGTCAGTTTATGGGGAGGCGTAGCGCTACCTGATGCGGGGCGAGCTTCCATTTCCCATTTCCGATCCACGTTGGTCCTACCTGGACCCTTTCGATTTAATTCTTTGCTTGTTAGTTCTCTCACTGTGAGTTCTCTTGTGTAATACGCCCACAACTTCACGAGCTGATGCATCAGTGCGTTGAAGATTTTTAAGTGGGATGGCGCTGGTGGTGCGAACTGCTAGGACTTCTGAGGGATTACTATTGTTTGGAAGGATCGATCGGTCTCACGTCGAGGCCGATTTCATTGTGTTTAAGGTTTTCGAGAATTCCACTCGCGCTACGGCCATACGTCGGCTGCACGGGAGGCCTGAGTCTCGCGAGCGCGGCGTTCGCATTTCGGACGTAGGCGTCTTGATATTTACGACTCACCCATCCTCGCTCTTCCGGAGTCATGGTTTCGATGAAACTCTGAATTTCCGAATCTGAGACTTCGAACTTCTTTTCGTCTAGGTGCTGGAGATCCTTAAATCTATGCTCGATTAGCACGGAGAGAATGATTCGCCGCCTTTCAGAACCGCGTTCAATGCTCACTGTGAAATCGCTCATTCGATTCTTACTCCTTTTGCGGCAAGTGCCTGATCGTAAGCTCGACGATTTGCGTCGTTCTTCAGGAACTTCCGCATTTCTTTTCCGTCCATACCCTTTACGCGATCCAGGATTTCCGCGTCGTGATCCACTTCGGGTTGAATGCTGAAAGGATTTCCTCGAAGCGATCCCGGCTCGATACCGCCGAACGCCCTATGCTCTGGGACTGCGACCAGCGAGCCTATCGCCGCTACATTTTTGTTGTTGGTTTTCATCTAAAGGTCCGCCTGAGAGAAGTCCTTCAAGAGAATAAGATCAGCTTTCTGCGCGATGGTTGGATAGCTTCTCTTAACATGAAGAATATTTTTGCTGCTTGTCTGCTTGTACCATTGGTTGACTGCTAGCTTCGTCTCTTTCGTGGCGGTGGAAACTGTCACGCCCGCTAGAATCGCGTTTAGAGAATTGAAAGCGTCATTCGGAGTGGGTTCGAGGGACGCAACTTCGTCGCCCTTTTGCGCCCTTTCTCTGATTCGCTGAAAGATTTGCTTGGCTTCAGCCCTCGCCTCGGATTCAGCTTTGGCTTGAAGCTCTTCCCTTTCCGCGTCGGTCAGATGTGAACGGTGAATATTTCCGTTCTCATCCACATAGACTCCGCCACTCTGCCTGTCCTTTGCTTCCAACCTCCGATTACGTTCACGCGTTCTCTCTTCGGCCTGTAGCTTCAATTGAGCCTCAGACAGAGGTTCTTCTAGTTTTCCTTCGGCGGTTAGCGCGAGCCAAACGTGTGTGAAGTCAACTACTGTGACGACCTCGCGGCGCTCTAGTATTGGGTCCACGACCGCCAGAATCGCTTCGCGGTTGTTTGGGGAGTTCAGATATTTCGGCCCCAATGCTTCTACGAATTGCTGATAGTTTGCGGCTGATTCATTCACTGGGTCGGTCATTGTGCCCCTCGCTTCGCGTTGTGCTCGTCTATGATGCGCTGCACGACAGCTCTAAAAATTTCACATTTCTTGGAGGGAACCTTTTCACCGTTCTTCCAAACATAATCGTTGTGCAGAGCAGAGAACTCCCTAGCGGGGTATGCTCTAACGTCGGCATACGTGTAGATTGGTCTCATAAATTTGTGGGGCCATTCTGAGGGGGCTGATTGGGGTTCCGGTGTTGTGGGACGTTGACACAGCATGTCCTTCCCGATCTGGTATGCCTTTTCCCACGAGTCCGGATCGTCGAAAGGACCCAAGTCTTTTTGGGCGATCAGACCTGCGAGGACCGACTGATTAGCGTCACTGGCCCACAGATGTAAATTACGCTGGAAGAATTTATGAGAACCCAACTCGACCGCTGCTTGTTTCTTGGCCTCTTCAAGTTTGGTATTCATTAGCGGCCTCCCTTCAGAGCTTGGTTTACATCCCGCTGGAACGCGGGATCTTTAAACCAAGTCTTGTACTGCGCACGCGGGATTGCTTCGACATCGGCGTAATTACGCAGCTTCCCCCATTCGGGAAGAACTTCCTGAATTACCTGAGGTTTCGGAGCCTCCGCGATGTAAGGCTCGCTCTTTTCGAATTTGTCGTTATGTTCGAAAAAGATCTTGGTGAGGGATTCTTCGGTCCATTCCAAGTCGGCTTTCTGAACTAGGTCTTTCATCAACTGCGCATTCTCTTTGCTCTGCTTGAAAGTGGGATTGTGGCGCATGAATCTCGTCGAAGCGACGTTGCCGCGAATCCACTCGAACTGCTCGTCCTCTAGTTGCTGGGGTGACTTCTCTGCGTTACTCATAGCTGTTCCTACCGTGTGGTTCACACACGTTCTTACCGACGTTTCTTGATCGTGCTAAGAAATCATCGTTACTTCTACAAACTTTTCGTCTCTGACAATCGGCGGGTGTACGACTCAGCTTCACGTTTCTTACTGCGGCTGAGAGCGGTGGCGGCGTCTGCGTGCGCCTGCGCAACCTGACGGAGAAGTTCGAGTGTGTTCTTGGCGACAAAAACAGAACTCGAAACGAGATTTCCTCTCTGGTCGTGAATTATGTAACTCAGACTCATTTGTCCTGAGGCAACCGCAACGGGCATGAGTTCATCGAACGGCGGGCGAAGGGAGTTCATCGCGTTTGTTCTCCGCCCTTCAGTGCGTTGGCGTTCGCCATCAATGCGCGGACATATAAATTGTGCTGAGTCAACGCTTGGGTTTGGTTCAAGAGACTCAAACGCTTTTCAATCTGGGACCACGACATCCGCCTCAGGGCATGCGCTCTGCGTTCCCACTCAACCAACGCTCGCTTCGCCGTTTGACTGATGACCTTCAAATCGGGATGAGCGATGTCAAAAATGAGGTAATTGCATCCGGCACAGGCCCAATAAAATTGCTCTTCCATTTGTTCTCCCATAAAAGTGTTGAGCCATTGCCTCCGTCAGATCGCTAAACAGGTATTGGCCTGCCGCTCCCTGTGCAATGGCTCTCATAAATTGGCTTCAACGTATTTGGAAATACGTTCACTCGCGTGCGCACACGAGATCGCCAACAAAATTAAGCGCGACGAACCGGTTTGGGCATGGATGAAAAACTGATTTGCTTGGAAGGGTTCTTCGTAAAACCGCCGCGTCCTAACGTCGAATGAATCGGGTTGGGCTGCAGTGCTTCATCACGGGGAACGCTTAGAGGCGCTTCGTAATCCTGACCTGGGGCCGTGCCGAACATCGCGCGGTAGTGCTGCGCTCGTCGCTCGATCTCTGCAATCTCTTGCTCGCGTTTAGTTCGTTCGGCGGCGCTTTCCTCATCCTCTTCACAAGGAAGAAAATACTTCACGCACATCGATAGCGAATCTCCGCGATCGTCTTTTCGCGTCGAAGATTTACGCTTCGGAGTCGTTTCATCCAGTGTTTCTAGCTCGTTGAATAGATCATCAATCCAGGCTGACGACGTTCCGGGATACCCGAACACAAATTTGATTCTGTTTTGGCCGATTACAGACTCGATTCCCTTCAAACGATGAAACTTCGCATCGGCCTTGTTATCGACCGGTGCCCACCTTACGGGCACAACGAGGCCATATTTCATTGCCTCTTTACGGATCGCTTCGTTCAAGTTCTCACTGCTCGGATACTTTTCGATCAACCAGGTGTCGAGGCCGTTGTATTTTCTGTAGAGTTCCACGATTAGCTTGGCCTTTTCACTGTCATTGAAATGGCCGGAACTCTGTTCCAACACGTACATCCGGCCTTCAACGACAGACGCGATTGTGAAACACGACAGGTCGGCATACCGGCTCTTACTAAAGGCAAGATCTGAGGTCGCAACAATGCGTCCGCCGATCGGCAGGTTTTCATACCGCGTCGAATTGCGGGTGAGATCGTCACGGCGGAAGTGAAGTTTCTGAGTTTCCTCAACTTCCGGAAGAAACATACACAAAGACTGCATTCGAAAGCGGCGATAGGGAGGATCATCGTCGCGCAACTTGGCTTGCAAGACTTCCCAGGTGAGGCGGGCGGGGAAAAGAAGCTCAACGTCTTCCTCTAATAAGTCCTGTACGGCTTTTCCTTCGCCGGATTCTTTAACAGTCCAGGCAGGATCTATGATGAAGAGCAAATTCTTACCATCAGCGCGTTCGTTTCTCTCTAGCAACTGGAAATACAAATCGTTTTCGCGCCACGGTGTCCCTTCCAGATGCAAGTAGCCGCCAACTTCTAAAAGTTCAGTAATCGCACCGAGATTGTTGACCGATTTCTGAATCTGATCCTCAGTTCCGACCGTATTACTCGATATCGCGTCCGACACCAGAATGTAGTCAGAACGGTTTCCCGCCCAGCCGCCCGATTCCATTGAGGTTGTCTTACAAGTTGGCTGGGGCAAGCCAAGGATCGACATGGGCGATTGGAATTTCAGAGAACTGGAATCGTCAACAGCCACACAGAACTCAGGAAAGAGTCGATTGAACCGACTAGGTTCATTCGGATTCGTGACTTCGAAGAAATGCACGAACGCCTGCAGAAATTCCAGAGATAGGGGCTTGGTTTCCGTTACGAAAAGCAGCCGAATGTCCGGGCAGCACAGGATTCCGCCCACCAGAAAGCAGAGTGAAAACGTTGACTTGTATGCCGAACGGCACGCGATCAAAAGCCTCTTTTTGTCCTCGCTGAGAGAACCCAACCACCGCTTCATGTCCTCCCTGTCGTAATCCGGCTTCAATAGATCCGGATTCCAACGAAGGTACATATCATCCCAACGCGCATGTGGCTTCTCGTGAAAATCCATCCCGAAATACTTATTGCCGCGATTGATCGTGCCCGCTGTCTTGCACTCGTAACGTTCGGCAAGGTAGGCACCGAATGAGGGAATGGCGTCTGGAATGATTTCCGCCCGCCACTGTTCAACAAAGTTGTAAAGCGCATACAGCTCGCGCCTGAAAGTGACTTCTCCCGTGACGAGGTTGTCTTCCGCAGTTAGTTTCGGAGTCGAATGTGTTTCTCCGCTCTCGGCTGCCTGAACAGACCTGAGAGTTGCGAGGGGTCCATTCGCCCAAAAGAAATCACTCTGCGGAAGTTTGAGACGTTCAGCCGCGCGAACGCCCCAGAGGTAAATCGTGTCGATTAGATGTGCGCGTGTAATGCCCCACGCATCCGCGATGATTGCTTTCGCGGCCTTCGCCGACTCCTTTTCTTTTGCGGGATAAGTAACAACTTTTTCTGACTTCTTTTCGCGGACAAGACGGTTGGCCTTATCTCGCTCGCGCTGTTGCCGCTTTCGCAGACGAGCTTGTTCTCGCTTGGTCTGTGCGGGATCTAAAACAACTTCCTTGTTCACTTGAGTCCTTAAGATAGAAAAGTTCCCAGACGGAAAAACCGGGAGCTTACGATTGGGAAAAGTCAAAATTGCAAGGTCTGAATCAGTCGGGGGTAACGTGTGCGTCAGAATCTACGAGGATTGGCTTCTTCGTCCAGACGCCGTTTGGCTTGTGCCAACCCAAGTTTTTCAACAAGCGCCCTGTCGTAGATACAGGTTCGTCAATTTCTAGCGCCACGGTCTGCACTGTCATCGAAGGATTGGACGTAATTAATTCAACTATCTTCGCGTCTCGGGCAGCGTTCGCCTCACGGCGATCTTGGGCCGTGGTGTTCCTACAAATCTTGATATCGCCTTCAGCGTCGATCACGCTTTCGATTCCGGATTGAAAACCTACTACCGATCCTGGAATTTGCTTCTGCGCTCTGCGAGTAATTGCGATACGAAATGGGAGTGGCGCGGGGTCCATATCGCGAGGCTTGACGCAAACAACGTCAATCTCAGAAGGTCCATTGCCGTTATTCCACAAAGAGCTGTCCCGACGCATTCCCCAAATCGCGTCGGCAGATGCGGCTAGATCGCCGGTTCCACGAAGAACATTTTCCTGCGACATCTCGCCTTCGCGAAGAGCCTTTGTCGCATGATGCAGCGCGAGAACGCCCGCTGCTCCGGCCTGACGAAGAGCCGTAATGTCTTCCGTCAGCTTTTGATTTTGCATAGCCTCGTTTTCGCTTTCGGCCTCGTTAAAGCGAATTAAGGTATCCATGACGACCAAAGGCTTGAGTTGTCGAACGGCTTCTAGCAAGTAGCTATCGCTCAGTAACATCTTTCCAGCCGTAATCGTTCGGCAGAGAAACAGCTTTTCGTCGTCGGGTATTCCGAACTTTTCGCACCGCGTTCGAAATGCTTCGTCGCCCGATTCGGGAATTAGGTAAATGACCGGCACAATGGCGGGAACGTGGTACTTGTCCAAGAACAACCGCGCGTTGCTTGTGTTCGTGAGCGCCTTCGCGACACTGAGGGCTAACCAAGTCTTTGCTTCACCAGGTAATCCGCCGAAGAAGGTCACGCCTCCGGGCAGAAATCCCTCGATCAGCATGGGGATCTTGCCTTTGCGCAGTTGACCAACGGTGCAAAAGCGGGTGCGCCAGCCATCTTTGAGATCCATGGGAATCACACTCACGCCAGTAGATCCCGCAAGCTTCCCACCAACGAGAACGATGTCCTCAAGAGGATTGCCCTTCGCCCAATTGCTCGTTGAACGAGCGACCTGAAGAATGCGAGCCTCATCTAGCGGCGGAGCGCAGTTGTTATGAGCAAAATCCAGCAACGCTTCTTCGATGCCCTTCTGAGAGAGGTTCATCGCAACGAGCTTGCCTGTCTGACTCACGAGAACATCGTGGATCAGACCGTGTGGGATCAAGCCATTGGAATCTCGTGCTACCTCGTCCTTCTTTTTTTGTGCCCTTTTTGATTTCCACCAATTGATCTCGGTGTTGGAGGCAGGCGTCGGTGAACTTAGATTCTTTAATATCGCGTACTGCGTCTTTCGTTCCGGGTGAATGGAGCCCGGACTTACGCATTGGAGGTTTTTGGATCGGAGGCTAAACCCATCGGCAGCCGTCTGACCGATGTTGCTGAGGGAGTTCAGGCTTTCCTCATCGTGGCGATAATACCAGTGAGCGCGGTCTGGTCCCGACTTGACGACCAGACGGGCCGTAAGGTCGGAACCAGTCTCTTGCTTAAATTGTTCGCAAGGGATATTGGAGTCGGTCTCCATTGCGAAAAATCCCCCCACTTCGGCTTTCATCACGGAACCGAAATTGCAGTTATGCTGCGCATACCATGCGTCAATCTGTTCGAAATCGGTAGATGCCCGATTCGGAAAATCTTTCAAGAACGGATCTTTTCCGTGCAGCGGAGTTTGAGGAATACCCATGAGAGCCATGAACTTCGCGCCTTCGGCGGGTGTAGCAAACTCACCGTTCGCATCCGGCGTGGGGCCGAAGAAATCATCTTCTACGAATGAGTGGGCGGTGCTCATGCTGCACCGCCATCGGTCCCAATGGATTGAGAACAGGTCAGGATGATGTCTGCTCGATAGGCCTGAGGTAACTGGTCTTCCCTGACCGCAATGGGACGCACTTCAAATTCGACACTCATTCCAGCCGTGGGTGTCGCCGTTCCACTTCGAATACCGCTGATATGCAGAAAATATTTCTCTAGGCTTGATGCATCACCCACGCGGATCACTCCGAATCCGCGCTTGTCGTTCCAACTACGAATAATTCCTGTCTTACGCACAACTCCGCCTTCGATCGAAAAATTCGATCTATCGATTGGAATAGACAACGGCTTGCCGTGTCTTTTGGTACTTCAAGGCGGGAGTTCCTATTTCTGCGGCTGCACAACGAAGCCTATCGAGGAATATCGCCTACTTCGAATTCAGAACTAATTCTGTGCTGACGTTGGCCTATCGACGCCCAACATCAAAACAACTTGATCGTAAATATCGCAAGGATCTTCAACTGCTCTGTCTGGACTCGCTGATTTCCCAGTCGGCCCGTTTGTGTCGGCGGCGAAAATGATTGCGGCCATCACGCCGATCAATTGAACCTCCGTCATTCTCGCCTCCTAATTTCGTTCGAAGTTGCTACGCCAACCCGCCGCGCTTTGAAGCAACGTCAACTTTGCATCGTCCGTCAGTCCGTTGGGATATTGCGGATCAGCCCCAAGCGTGACCCAATCTTCAAACGGCAATAGGTCATTCGTAATTGGAACGCGCAACGGCCAAACCTTTTTCAGAATCTCGTGCTTACTTAGTGCCATGTGAGCCTACTCAGCTTTTCGCTGTCTAAATTCCTCCAGAGTGTCAGTTATTGAGTGCGTACCGAATCCCGAGGTGAAAACAAAACTGCTATTGGTAGTGCTGTTATGCGACTTGTGGCGCGTCTTGAACTTCGGCGTCCAGAGATTTGAAATTCGAGTCCCATGCGGCATCTAGCTCCGCATCGTCGGGATCTGAGGGCGCGAATTCTTCGACCGGGATGTTTTCTAGCGAGATGGGATTGCCGTGCAAATCACAGACTAGAGCGTCCGACCATCCCGCCGCACGAATCCTCAACGCGACTTCTGCCGCCACTAGGTAGGACATGCGGAGGCCGAAGCTCATAAAAAGAGTTCCGTGCATTCGCCGGTCATTGGGAATCCGGCTAATGAAGAAATACTTTCCAGACAACCGAACTAGAAACACTCGATCACTACTTGTTGCCATTCTTCCTCCTTCCCTTCACCTATGGAGATAACGGCTTTAGGGGTGTTATAGTTTTCACGTAAGGCTCGCACTCCCAATGAGATAACTACTCCCATGACTCGCTACCGTGCATTGGGCCGTCATCGGGTCCAGCGCCAGCACCGTGCCAGCCGCCCACGGTTCCAGGTCCAGCGCGGCGGATCGATTCGTCGGCCACGAAGCCGTCCTCACCTCGAACGTAGCCTAGCTCTGCCGCGTCTTTTGCGCTCGAATCTAGGTCGCTGAGGTACTTGTTCGTGGCGTCGGCCTTACTGGCGTGCCAACCATAACGATCGCGGAACTCTGACGAGCCGAACGCGGGCTTGCCATCGGCCCACCACTGCGCGGTTGCGAGCTGATTCGGCCAGCCACGGAGCAAATTGAGCGCTTGAGCGCGGCGGATGACCGAGTTCTCGAAATGCGCCCACATGAAATCCCAGGCGGGATGAATGGGATACTCATAGGCAGCTCGAATATATTCACGCAAAACCTTTCTGGGAAAAATCTCGATCGAGCCTTCAGGACACGCCGGGATCGTAATTTCGACGGCTTCACGGCCCGTGTTCGGCACGTTCACCAATCGCTGTTCCTTGTAAGACTGGACTTCCCTTTCCAATTTGCTGATCTTCCTCAACGATAAAGTTCGTGACGACGCTCTCTCCTTCGGAGTGAGACGGGCGCTCTTATCAAGCGTTTTGAGATGTCGGGCCAACAGCAACTTGTGATCCGACTTCGCTTGTTCAAGTAATTCGAGCAAAGCCTGTGGTGGGGGAATTCGTTTCCACTCTGCTCGCGGAGGCGAGGCAGGAATACGGATCACGATTGGAGTGGCCTCTTGCAATATCTCCGTTCCAACGTGGGTAACGGAATAATCGTCTTCCTTCGAATCGACCCTTCGAAATCCTGCTGGAAGTAATTTGTGATGAGGACGATTAATCGCCTCAGTCGGAGTTATGAAGACTTTCTTCGGCCCGTTCGCCTTGTTCTTCTCATAATCGCTGTAAATAAATTCAGGCATCGTCAGAAACGAGGCGATGTTTTCGCGGGTCATCCCGTCGTGAGCGCGATTGATTCGCGGATCGGTGGGCCATTCTCGGACGCTGCCACGAGGCAACGGTTGGTAGAAGTAGCGAACGGAAGTCGGTTGCGTCGATTGTTCCGGCGCGACCGGCCCTTCAAGGAACTGCCTTACGCTTTCCTCCAATCGTTTTTGTTCTTCGAATGAAGGAAGACTTAGAACCACAGTTTGGGGTGAACGGCGCGGAACGATCGGAGGTGCGGATGCGCGTTCTTCGTTTTCGCGCAGCGATTGCGCGAGATATCGGCAGGGGGTACAGTCCGGCAAATTGTGGGCCTCACAACGAGCGCCCGTGGGACGAGGAATTGATTCGGCGATCTCTCGGTCGGAAAGCGGAGGGCGTGCGTTATCCATTTGCTTGCCCTTCCACGATCACTCTCAACGAATTCGACTCGACCAGAGCGAGCAGTTTCTTGATTTCCGGAACTCGCTTGAAATTGACGGGCACCGGCGAAACGGTTTCCTGTAGACGTTCAAGATCCGTCGCCAGCTTGTGAAGCGACATCGTCCGCTGACTATTTTGTTGAAGACCGCTTAAAATTTGGCGGGCGATACTCGTGGACATACCGGCGAGCGATGCGGCGGCCTCCACGGAGACTCCCAGCGCTGCGAATTTGTCTGCGGCCCGAACTGCAAGATCCAGTGATTCCATACCTAACTTCCTTTGTTTTATTTTTTGAGCAAAAAATTTTGGTCCTAGCCGATTGAGAACTGAAAACGGCTCAAAAAGTCGCTAAGACAGCAACGAAAATGACGTAACTACAATGCAACTAATAACTTGTGAGTTGAAAATCGACTCTCGATCTTCTTTTTGGCGCTCGTGGGCGGAGTTCCCCCAAATTAATTCACCTTCTACACCCCCCATACTAGGTTTGGGATCGTCGAGGCGAATAAATAGCGAAGTAGGGCGTAAGAGCATTCCGTCCAGAGGCTTACGGACAAAAAGTCGCGGGAATTCGGGTTTTCAGAACGCCATTATTTTTCAAAATATTTTTTGGCTTCGTCCGTTGCCCGCTTGATAAGCCTTACCGGATCACGGGGTTAGCGCGAAAAAATTATTTTTGAAAGAGGCCGAAAAAAAGTTTTGGAGGGTCAAAATTAATTTTTTGCGGATAATCCCATTGGACTCATGGTGTTAGACCCCAATCCGCGATCGGGCCGGAAAAATTTGTGTACAATCGTGGTGCAATTTTCTCGACGCTCACCTCCGAAATCAAAGTTTTTGGCCGTAAACCTTTCGTGTACTGTCACCTACAAGCGAAACAAGCGCCACGAAGGAAATTTGCCGTCGATCGACCCATTCGGAAAAACTCACGCTAGGCCACTCCCTGAACTCGTAGCGCGATTTTCGAAGTTATCTGCGGTGCGAAGGGTACCCAATAGTAAACGACGCCGCATTTCGCCCGCATTTGAGTAATGCAACTAACCTCAGAACTCGCGCTCGATCGATTCCGGGGGTCAATTCTGGCCCGCCGTCCGCGTTTCAAGGTTTAGGTAAATCAACGCATGATCTTCATTCATTCCAACGCTTGTTAATTTTGCAGTTAAACCCTGTCTGAAAACGTTGGATTGAATCCATCGAGCGATAGAATCCGCATCGCCCAATACAACTACAAACACTTCGCGGTCATAAAGTAATTCGATCAGTGGAAAAAGCGTTTCACATACTTTTCGGAGATCTTGATGCAATTCGTATCCGCGATCCATTCCAGCTTGAAATGCAACGTCACGTTCTGGACCGTCTGGCGGAAGAAGTTTGTATTCACCATTGAGCTTATCGGTATCGGTCTTAATGCGCGTTAACTCGTCCTGGAGTTCGCCCAAAGTGATCTTGCGCCATGCCTTTGTCAGACTCATATATTTCTTTCACCACCACCCATCAGGCCGGAGAATTTGTGCATCGTCTTGATGAGTAATGCGGTGTCCAGATCTATCGAACTCAGGTCAACTTGCCCATCACTCGCCCTCTGGCGAATTGCCAGAAATCCGGCCTTTCGTTGGGGTGTCATTACGTCAGATGTAAAAGAAATCCTATCTTGCGTAAGCAGCGTGTGAAACTCGCTCACTAAAGTAGAGAGTTCTTCATGCGTCAATCCCAAGCCATCTAGTTCTTCGGTCGTCATCTGTAATTCTCCTTTGCCGGGTTGACCGGCCCTTCTGTTGAATCACCTCTTTCTTTCCTCCGAGCGGTGGCGGATCAAAATCTCGTTGCCAACGACCGAAATTCGAAACTTCGACTTGTACTCCGGATCGGTTGATAGTTTTTGACGGAACGAAGCGATAGCCACTTCGGGACTGCGGAACTTTACGTCCTTGATGGTCTTGTCGGAGATTGACACCCGCAACGCTTCCCCTTTTTTAAGCGATGGCAACAACTCCTGGATCTCCTGATACTCAGAAGTCTTCGAAACCTTGCTCTTCCGTTGGACCTTTGGAAGCTCGTCCTCTCGAACCTTCAGAACAGGCATAGTAAGCCCTCCATTTACGAATAATACAGGAATTGTTTTAATGAGTCAAGATACATATATGGGCGCACATTCACCACACGGACGGCGGCAATACGATTAAGCGTTTGTTAATTACTGAGACGGAGTGAAATGTATTTGGTCGGTTTTTCCATAATGCTCCGCCGGTAGCACAAAACGACTGTGGTTTTTCCTAGAATAATGGTTGTTGGCGGTATGGTAGCGCGGAGACGAGCGCAAATCCCTAAAACAAGGAAAGAGGCGTAGAAACATGAAAACCCGTTAAATCGCCTCCTAATGCGAAATTCGCTAGTCGGTTTTCGAAACGAAGGGTTGGGCGAATCCAACCGTAGTCCGGAGGCGATCGAATCAGGCGATCGCGAAGAGCGGCCTCAACCCTTTATAGCTATACAACCCTTTAACAGCAGTTACAGCCGTAACACCTATAAAGGGTATTAAGCCTCGAGAACAGATCCATCTCAGGCAGCCCTTCATCTCACGGGAGGGATACCTAGTATCCCCTCCCTGAGATGAGATGGCAGCGTGCCTCATCTCACGTCATCTCACTCGTCCACGGGAAAATGAGATGAAGATTCCGCACCCTTGTAACAGGTGTTAAAGGGTTGAACAGGTTTCTAGCTGTAAACAGGTCCGGAATCGTTGTGACACCATCCGGCCCCGCCAGACCTACAATTCCGATGAACTGAGGCCAAGATCGTGGATGGTCTGGCAACTAGCGGCAATCTCCCTCGCCCTGTCGGTGGTTGTTGACGATTCGTTGCGGGGTCCGGAGGCGATAGAGGTAGCCGCTGGCATGTGGTTCATCGCGACGGCGCTGTCTGCGCCGCTACCCATCTGGCTGGCCGTGGAACGATTTCGTGACCGAAAGCAGAACCCAAAATCCACCCGCTAAGGGCCGGTGCCGGGTAACGCTGCCCCGCCCCTTGTGACACCCCCAAAATGTCACGTTGGAAATGCCGCGACTTTGTATTCGAAGGATCGAGACCGGCTGGGGGTTGGGCACGGGCCTGTTCTGAGGCTAAAGCATTCTTATTCAGTAGGATAGGGCAGAGACCACTCGCAGACTTTCACGTCCATTTCGACTACAATCCCCAACCTTTTTCAGGCCTTTTTCAAAGCCGAGCGTGACGGTCACACCTGGATCGTTCCCAATTCGTTGCACGAGCTTGGGCGAAAACCTTGCAAAACACGCATTTTCAAGCGATTAGAGGCCGTTCAAGCGGTCGCATACGATTAAGTGGTTATAAATTACTGGCCATTCAACTCGCATCGTAATTCAGTCAAAAACAGGGTCAATTCCACGTAAGTCTATTGTCTGTAATACATTGCATCATGCGGAACAATGCATTCCGCATTTTGTCAACGCGCCAATTGAGAGGGTGTGTCTTTTTTACCACACTCGCACGAGCTGCTGAAAAAGAAAAAAGTGACGGGCGTCCATTCATTCGGGATTGTTCCAGGCCTTCGCCCCATCCACACGGATCACTCCCCTACCGTGGCACGAACTTTCGAAAGCTAATTTGCTCCAACGCTTTAATAACCATTGACAACTGTTATGTATGTGTTAGGATGTTCGAGAAGTCAGAAACTACTACTGTGCCGATGGACCGTGGCACTACGGCGGCTTTCGGCTGTAAGACGTTTAACTGTCAACAAATCGAACGTGATTCACGGTGTTACCTCTGCTCGAACAGAGGGCACTAGAAACAAAAATAAAAATTGTGGGGATAACACAATGAGCAAAACTTCCGTACAGATTGATTCTCTGTGGTCCGAATTCCGCAAGGCAATTAACTCCACATACGAACAGGCCGACAAATCGAAAGATGAGAACGGCATCTGTCTGCGCGACTACGCGGAAAACGTCTCGTGGAGCGATTCCCTCGCGCGTCTGCTCGACCGTGAGACGGCCAACGAAAAGGCCCATCGTTCAGGCCGCCCCGCAGTGTCCGGATTCTCTGCGCGAACGGCTGCAAAACTGATTCTGTTGGGCAATGCCGCAGAAGGATCAAACGCGGCAAACCTCCCATCCGCTACAGCGTTCTTAGTGCTTCGTCAGACTGCCGTTGAAGCACAAGTGATTGGTTTCCTCTCCCGTTCTTTCCTTTCGTCTTCGTGGCGTGAATCCATCAAGGCATTCGACTACGCCAAGTTGATGAAGGTCTCCGCCTAGTCCGCAACCCTAAAGGCCCTTTGTTTGTGAGGGCCTTTACAGATGTGGATTAAGAACGCCCGCAAACGCGGAAAGGACGGAAAAGAAGATGCAAACCGCAAAACTCATTCCAAGCAATGCCCAGAAGAATCAGATTCTAAAAATTGTCGTGCGCCACAAGGCCGATGAATCGCCAGACACTTCGCATCTAGGCGAGTACAGCAATCGGGCCACGTCGCAATTCTCCATCGATCGTGCACACGCAGAAGACTGCGCTATCCAGAATCCTCTTAGCATCCAGGCCGCAAACACACTGGCACACGCGCGAGGCACAGTTGCAGAACTCCAGGCACTCGAACCCAATTCCGACACGGACGAATGGGAAGCACTCGAAGATGCCTATAACCTGCTCGATGGTTTGGTGAATGAGGTTACGGAGTGTGATTGCGACGAACACGGAGACATGGGACGCAACGAGTACCGTTATTTCAATCCCTCATTTAACTACGTCACGAAGGACGGCAGGCCCGCAGACGGACTGACGGCGGAAGATGTCCGTAAGTACACGCGCCAAGACTACAAACGCATGGAAAGAATGAATCGTGGTGATTGGTGCTATCTCGGAATTTCGGCCACGGCACAGATTGGAATTCCGCAAGGATCACAGCCCCGCTCTTTCCTTCTGCAGTCTCTTACCTCTAGCGGATTGTGCGGCGTCGAATCCGACTCAGGCAACTACATCCAGGAAATCGAAAAGGACCAGCTCGCGGAGTTGCGCGATGTTCTGTTGGGTTTCGGTTTTTCTCGCCGTGCAATTTCGAAGGCATTCACGAACGTGGAACACAAAGACGCATAGGCAGCGATTCAGCAGCACAAACCGAAAGGGAGGAAACACTAGTGAGACAGACACGGGAAGAACTCCAAGCGCGTGCAGACCAGGCCGTTTCGGAGAATACGCTTTTGATTCAGTACGTAAGCGATGTTGAAAACGGTATCCGTCCCTCTGCCGTCGAGCGAGAGGGACACGGCGAGGGCAGAGTAGAAGGCAAGCTCTACCGTCCGACTGCAGGACACGGCGGAATTGCCGTTTTGAAATTCCGCGCGGGAGACTCGTGGGACGTTCACGTTTATGCGCTAGAGGACATATCGTGGAAATTCGAACAGGATCATTCCGTGCATTCGCTTAACGTGCGCGTCGTGCTTTCGCGTCTAAGGTTGGCACGCAATCGAGCATTCGAAACCCCGCAAGTCTCCGTTGCTGCGTAGTGCGCTGCTAAGACGCATACGGAAGTGTGCGTCTCGTGGAACGCATTCCAGGCACGCAACGCCCGAATTTCGTCCCGACGTTAGCGAGTGTCTTCCTTAGGCGCACTGTCCCAGTGCGTCTTCTGAATCGCATTCGCTCGATTGATTCGCAGGACCGTCCACGCGTCACGCGAGGACTAGGGAGAGTTATGCGCAGACAACTGGCGAGAGGGGATAGCGTGAGACTCAAGGCGCAATTCTGCCTTCCCTCCGTCCCGCGTGACGGTATCGTATTGCGCGTTGCGAAGGACGGCCTACGCGTGCGCGTTGAGTTCCCTATTGCGAAGGCCCTATGGCTCGAACGCGCAATGATCCGCAAACTTCCAGGAATCTAGGAAGCAAATTGAAAAACGACTTTTAGAATTGAAAGTCGCCAGCGAGGATTTTTCTACATGGTTCGAATAGAGCGAATTCACGGGACGCGAGGTTTTGGCTCGTGGGGAGGATTCTTTTGGTGGGAACAAAACAGGCCCGAATACCCAAAACTTTTTGCTCAGTCCGGCGAGAGAGATCGTAAATTCCTGAAAGTGGGAATTTTTCGGGACGGTCGGGACGTGTTTCACGTTGCGTTTCGCTGCAGGTACGGGACTGCACTTTTAAAACGAAAAACTCCTGCCGGGATTTTCACCCACAGGTTCCTTAGAGCGGCCCCCGACAGCCCAAGCATTTTGGAGTGGGGAGGATTCTCAGAGAGTACAGTGTCGGGAGGGGAGAAAGTAAAATCGCTCTTTATACAGGGAGGGGCGACGAATCCCGAAAAACTGGAGAGATCTCTTAGAGCTGGTCCGTGCCAACTTCCGTTTCGTTGCAGTTATTGGATCGGGGGAGTAGTATTGCATAACACTTGACATGAGTTATGGATATGTTTAGGGTGAGACTGATGAAGAAAGCTCAAAAGATCGCGCGAGCGAAAACAGGACCGAAGAACCCAAAAGGCTATGATAAGCACTTGCCGGTCATGGTCACTCAGGAAATAAAGAATGCTGTGGAAGAGGAAGCCAGGATCGCGGATATTTCTGCGGGTGAAGTTGTAAGACGGGCCATCAATGAATATCTTGCGGCGCGAAAGAACGACCGCAAGCCGCAAGAATGAATTTGAAGCGCGGGACTAGAAGGCTCGAACCCTCCAGCCCCGCTAATTCCAAAGTCGAGGGATAATCGACCGTGGACCTACAAAAAGTTTACAGACGCACAAGAGCAAGTCAACTCGTCCCCGTCTCGTCCCTTCTGGCCCTACTCGCCTTCGCGTTCGAGTATCACTATTCCCTCTCGCCACTCCTGCGGCAAGGACAAGAACGCGTCGAACTGTGCCGCCATTGGAATTACGTCAACGAAGTGAATCAGGACCACAGCGGCGCTACCTATTCCACGGCTGGCCTCTTTAATCAGACTCTCGTTGTGAACCTGGCGCACTCAAGCGAACAAGACAAACGTGAGTTTGTGGATTCAATCTTGGAGTCGGACGGAGAAACGCAAGAGGCACGAACTCTGGGGTTCACTCAAATCCGGTGCGGAAGTTACTCAGCGGAATTGAGTGATTCAGAGAAGCGCCAGAGTCGGGAAATACGAAGAACAATCGAGACAGCGCAGTTGAATTAGCGAGATAACTAAAACAAAAGCGGGACGCTTCATTTTTTCAGCAATGAAGCGTCCCCAGATTGGCGGCGAAACGGGTCAGATACTATCTATCGATTTCTAAATCTATGAGCGATCGAATGGGGCATGCGGCCATGACACCCAAGGCACACTCGGCAGCGGTTCCGTCCTCAAGATGGTCAGTTACGTGTAATCCCCACATCTCGTTCGCGTCCGAATAGCTCTGAGCCTCGTCAGCGATTTTCCTGTTAATAGCTTGCTCGTCAGCCGAGGTCACAGGTCCGAAATCACTCAAGACTACGTACTCGAGTTCCCTCTGTGCGCTTTTGAACCACCAGTTTGGTGCAGGGGGTGGAAAAATCCCCTTCGTAAAGCTCATCGCTAATGCCTTCGGAGTCGGCGCGAGTGAATTGAAGGACTCTGCGAAGTTAAATACGCTTCCAGTCGGAGGCAAATCCATCTCGTTCACTAGCGTGTCCGTAATTCTCGCACCTCCCGTCCGTGCTATAGGATTCGCCAACTGCCGTGAAGTAACCGCCCCGCTGAAGAGCTGTGCCGCATTCGAGCCCAGCATCGTCGGGTCCGCCAATGGAGGTGTACTTGAAAGAGACAGCGCGGTCGCGAATACATCTCCGCCCAGATGCACTACAGATTTGCCATCGGGTTCCAGCGAATTCAGCGGACGATTTCGTACGTAGCTATACAGACTCAAATTTTGAGGGTCCTGGGACGCCGTATTGTTTAGTGCCGGATCGGTACCGGTAAAACGCGCGTTCGATGATGCGTAGAACCGCGCTGTGAAGTAGTCCAGCCCAGACTCCGTATCGCGTTCCTTTCCTGTGAATTTGTAGCGTGGCTCACATGAATCAACTATGGCCGAGTGCTCACCACCATACGGATAGTAATCGGCATCGAAACAAAGCGTCGGCGATCCGCCTCCGACAAGCACCTCTGCAACCGCACGAGTCGAGCCCAGATGGTCAGAAAACATAAAAAAGACATCGTTGGATGGGTCTCGTTTTGCGATTCGCCTGCCATTAAAGAAAATGTATTCTGCAAACGTACTAGAAGTCGTGCTTCCAGTCAGATCCGTTTCATCAAGTACGGTAGTCCCACCCCCGTACCAATACAGGATGCCGTTTGATTTTTCGATCCGCTTCCCGTCTCCGTCATAAAGGTACGTGATATTTGCTGGTACGTCGGCAGATATCAAATTTTCAGCGTTGTATGAGTATGTGGTGGGACACGGTGCTTGCGAAGCCGCTACGAGATTTCCGGATAAGTCGTAACAGAATGTCGTGACCTGATTTTTAACCGTGACCGGCAAACTTGGTGCTTCCTGAATGCATCCGTTATAGCTGGACGAGATGACTCCGATCGATAACAAGTTGCTCCAGGGGTCAAGGTTGTAACTTTCTCCGAAGCAATTTGCATGGCTCGTGGCATAAGTAGAGCTCGCCGCAGAACTGATTCGGTTGAGACCGTCGTAGGCGAACGTCTGAGATCGTGTTGTATCCCGATGGTTGATGATCCCGGTCACGTTTCCGTTGTTGGCTGTCCCAGTGGAGTATGCGAGGTTCAGATCCAAGAAGCTCGCTGGCGTGGATTCCGAAGCCGTACAGGAAGTCGTAGTGGCGAGTGCGCTTCCCGTTGTGACATAGATCCAGCATGGCTGAAGTCGCTGATTATAAAGAATTGTGGAGTGAGTTAGCTGACCATTCTGCATGTAAGACAGATCGCCGTTGGGCGTATATGTAACCGCCGTAGCGTAGGTATGTGAATTTGCGGAATCAAGCGCTGAGACTGGGCGGCTCGCCCCGTCCGGTTGATACGTCACAGTAGCGCTGCTTGGATAGGTGATACTGGCAATTGAGTCGTCCAAGTTCGGGGCGTAAACGGTGTCTTTTATTACGCTGTTTGTTGAGCGTCTGTCATCCGTAACGAAGCCCGTTGGGTTATAGCTCCAAGCCTCCCATCCGCCCGCATCGCACATACCCGTTCGATGTCCTTTGGGATAAGCAGCTGAGAGTGTTGGGGTGCAACCGGACGGCAGATTGCCGTCGTACCCGTAAGTTATGATGTGGTCCCCGTTCGAATAGCTCTTCGAAGTGACACGATTTAACGCGTCATATCCGTACGTTGTGACGAAACCTCGCGCATCAGTTCGAGTTATTACGTTCCCGTCATTGTCATGCGTAAATATGAATCCCTCTGATTGCGTCTGACTTCCCATTTCAGGATTTGTCGTCGTGAGTAAATCAGAGACCGAGTTATAGGTGAATCTTCGGACTCTCCATAGGCTCGTTGGGTCACTCGTGGTCGGACTGGAGCAACCGGTGCTTGTGACTCCGCCATGTTGCTCGACACACGTAAGGTTACCAAGCACGTCGTACGTATATAGCGTGACGTTTGCAGAGGAGTCTGTACCTGAATTGTCTCCGCCGCCGGTAAGCGAACTCCCCGAAACTGCAACGGCAAACGATGGACTGGTAAAGACTGTCGGTTGGCTAGATGACGATCCACTCGCAAAACTGTAGTCGGCAGGATATCCCGTAGCTGTCGTAGTCACCGTGACCACGTCGCCCGACGCTGAGGCGTGTACGAGACTCCCAGAATTCAGCGCGGTCACTAACGCGCTAGCAAGAGTCGCAGCAGTGCTTGTCTGTCCATACGAAACCGAGGTTTGAACCCCGTTTATGGTCAGCCACACCGATCCAGTGTCGTATGTCGTCACAGGCGTTCCAGATCCGCCGGTCAACGTACTGCCCGACGGTGTGGCTGTGAAGGAGGGACTGGGAAACAGTGAACCGTTCGTACCCTTGGTGAAGGTCACCGACATAGGGTAATCGGATGAAGCTCCTCCAACCTTGCTGGTCAAGGTGATGACCTGACCGGATGCTGCGGCAGTCGCATAGACTGGCGACGCGGAATTCAAGCTAGCTGCGATATTTGCCGCGAGCGTCGATGGGGTGTCGTTCTGGCCGTAAGTGTAAGTGGCGATTTGCGTCGAATTTATTTTCACCGTGAAGGTTCCGTTGTCATACACCAGAGGGCAGCTTTGTGTACAGCCTGGAGCGGGTACCGACTCCTCGCTTCCCGTAAACGTAATCGTCCCTTTAGCAGACGTCCCACCGGTTTGCGTGGATTGTTCCGTTCCGCTGGTAGTGCCCGTCCCCGTCGCAGCGGTGGGTGTCAACGCGGTTGTGGTCGGCGCTTCATCGACTTCTACGAGCCGTGCAAGACTGTCGGCACAGAAGGAACGGGATTTTCCAGCTTCATCAGTTACTGTCGTAACCGTGCAGTTCGTCAAACCAGACGGAGACCTTTCAATGTCGTCGTACACGGTGGCAACGTTATTTGTCAGCGCGGTGCCGTCTTGAGGAATCTGGAGAGTAACTCTGCCCAGTGCGTCGTGTACGTAGGTTGTGACACCATCAGTTCCTTGAGACGTGGATGTGTGCGGGTTTGACACCGACGAAATATTTCCGTTGGCGTCGTAAGTGGTGTCGGTGAAAGTTGGGGGCGTGACTGAATTGACTTGAGTCTGGACGACGCGGGATAGTCCATCGAGTATCGTAGTCGTGGTCTTGAGCAGACTTGAAGTGATGGGCTGCGTCGCAATTATAGTGACTGGGACAGCTGACGCCGAGCTCGACTGGCAGACAGTGTTCTTCGCGTCGCTATACTGGAGACATTGGTATGCTCCATCTGCCAGCGCGGCTTTCACGCGGCGATCCATGATGTCGTAAGAGAGAGTCGTAACAACGCCATTCAGATCGGTGACCGTCGCTACCGTGCCCGTGCATGAATTGTAGGTTAGATAAACAGGCTGGCTTAGAGCATTGGTTACCGATGTTGGATACGCTTCGCCACCGGATGGCGCGCACGCGCCGTTGCCCCAAACGTCCCCAAAGCTGTATGTCGTCGAGTGACCGAGAGGGTCTTGAGCTACAAGTATGTTTCCTGCATCATCGAATTTTTGATTGCGGGCAACTAACGAACCAGAAGGCGTATTGCGCCATCGAGTTGTGGCGGTAAGATTTCCGCGAGTTGTATAAGACGAGGAATACGAATTGGAGTACGCAGGTAGCCCGTACCACTGGAGAGGGTATGAATAGCCGTGATCGACTGCGCCGCTCGCTGAAATCCCTCCTTGATAGTTGTCGTACTCATATGTCGTTTGCGAAACCTGTGTACCCGCGCCGTTGTAAATTGTTTCTTGGGTCTTTCGATCGTAGATGTGGATAAGGGGAGTCGTGTAGTCAACGCTGTTTATCGGATTCGTGACGAGCCAAGTGTAGTCGGTTCTTCGCAGAAGAGCCCCCGGCCCGCCTTGGCCGTATGTGTACTCTCTGCGCTCCGTCATATTGTGCGGTGCGACGACAATATTTGTTGTCAGATTGTAACTGCGGTCTTCGACCGTTTCCTGGTCCCAGTGGGACGATGTATCGTAGTCCCATTGAGTCTCAGCAACGAGTCCGTTCGGCAGTGCGATGTCTCGTTTCGTAAGCTGATTCTGCGTGTATTGCTCCGTCACCGTTTGCAGAGGAACTGAACTACTGCTCACCGTCTCTACGGTCGTCGTCTGTAACGCTCCGCCGAACAAAGTAAACGTGTACATCTTTCGATTGCCCATAGGATCGACAACGGTACTCGAAGAATTCTGAGACCAGCTGGCATTCATGGTTGGGCTATAAGTAGTTTCGTCTTCAGCAACTGAGCAGGTGTTTGGGGCGGGGTCGGTTACATAACCGGGCGACGTCGCTCCGGCAGGTGTCACAGCTGCGCGGCAAACGTATTTCGCAACGACTTCTCGTTGATCTGCCGTAGCCCCATACTGATCCGGCGAGGTCGGGCCTGGATATTCATATGTCCGTTCGAAGGGCGCATATGAGTAGCGAGTGTAGCCTCCAGACGGATAGGTGATCTTAGTAATTTCTGCATACTGATTGTATTGAAAAGTATAAGTCAGTCCATTTGGCAAAACGATAGAAGTAAGAACCCCCGTAATCGGACTCACGCTGACGCTGCTCACGTCGCCGCCTTTTACGGGTTGCGTAAATGTTGCTGGTGGCGCGGTCCCGAAACCTGCGTAATTCAGCGTTATCGTTTCGGAGGTGCCGTTCGAATTCTTGTACTGGATGGTGGTGTTCGTGTTGTTGAACGCGACGCTGCGATTCAAATTGTCGGAGATGCCGAGAGCAGTCTGAGAGCCAGTGAAGTTGATGACATTTCCATTCGTATCAACCAAGGCCGTCGCTTGCAATGCCTCAGTCCCCGAGTTGAAAGCATTGGCCCACAGGTTGTGAGGCACCGGAAACCAAATTTGAGATCCGTCGCGCATTGTTACGACGCCACGCCAAGCGTCCAATAGGATTCCAACATTTTGATCGTCGGTGGCAAAAGGAATATCAATCGAAGGAAGTGCAGATTCGACCCAGCCAGGGTCCGTTCCAGGGTATTGATTTTGGAAGCCTGAGATTTTGACGTTTGAGAACGTGTATGCCGATCCGTCACCCATAACAAGTACGAAACCAGCCCAGTAGCCGACCTGCGTCGGGGGAGTACCAGTCGGTGGAATATTTACTGCAGTGGAATAAAGAATGGGAATATTAATTTGCCAACCGGGACTCGGGATGTTCGCCTGTTGAGTCTGCCAGTTAATACCGACGCCCTTCGTGCCTGCGGTGCCGACAGGGCTCCAATGCTGACTGTTGTAGGTCAGCGCCAACTTCAAATCCTGACCGTCCCGTCCCGGAAGATCAACAAGCGGGATCGTTATTGAAAGATTCCCGCCCCCGATGTTCACTTTTTCATCTGCTCCGTCATATTTTTCCCAAGGTTTCACACCAGTGTCGTTTGTGAGGTCTGGCGAAAAAGTTGTCTGAGCTTTTGTGGAGAACACCGCTAGGGTGAGAAACGAGAGCAGAACCGGAGCAAGAAAGCGCAGAGTTCGCACACGACCTCCAAGGAGAATGTGGCGGATGTATAAACCCGGCCGCAACGACGTGTCAAGCTAAGATATACGTCACATCGCCAATGGCTCGGAGCAACGCCAGTTGGGAGGATTTTTATGTACGTCACACCAACTAGCTAGATATTCAATGGTCGGCTAAACTTTCGGCATGATGTGGGAAAAGCGAATCGTTCACCGAGGCCTGAACGCATTCCGTGTTGTGCGCGGACATACTCAGGCGGATGTGGAATTGAAGGCCAGCATGCAGTTGTTGGCTTGGGATGCTACGTGGAATAAGCGCCTTGAGCAGCAGGCCGCCGCTGAAAAGCGACTGCATATCCGGTCCGAACGGGACAAACAATCTGATGTTGTGCGGCGATCAAAAGTATTCGCGGACGAGTCCACGAAGGATGCAGAGGCCGCGATCGAGGCAGTCCGAAGTCTTCTGACTGATGCTCTGGCAAAAAACCAGAATTTTGATTGGACAAGTCTTGAGAACCATCACGGCTTCGCCAAGTTGGCGCCCGACCGACCGGCGCTTCTTAGAATGCCCACGGAACCGAGCCTATCCGATCCGCAATTCGTAATTCTGCCAGTCAGTCCGACGATTACCTTTTGGGATTGGATCATACCTGGCCGACGTAGATCCAAACTCGACGACGCAAACGCTGCGAATGCAAAACTCAAGGCAAACGTTGACCTGCGTTATGCAAAAGCGAGAAGCGAGTGGGAGGTTGAGTGCGAAAAGGCAAAACGTTCGAACATCGCAGCCGAGGCAGGCTACGTTCTTCGGGTCGCGAATTGGAAGCGCGAAGGTGAGGAATTCGCCAGGCAGCAGGAGATCCAAAATAGAGATGCCCTCGAACTTCACGCTGAATACTTAAAAAAATCTCCCCAAGCGCTAATCCGGTATTGGCACGAAGTTCTGATTGCTTCTCGTTACCCAGATAGTTTTCCGCGTGACTGCGCCGTCTCGTTCGATCCGAATGCAGGTGTTGTCGTCCTCGATTACGAATTGCCGAATCAAGCCGCCATTCCGACGAAAAAACAAGTCAAGTACGTCGCAGCGCGAGAAGAATTCCAGGATGTTTTCATATCCGATGCCGAAGCTAAACGACTATATGACGAAGTGCTGTACCAAATCTGCCTACGAACACTGTTCGAGCTCTTCAAGGCCGACGATTTGGACGCGATTAAGTCGATCGTGTTTAACGGATGGGTTCGGTCAATCGATAGGGCGACAGGTGCAGATACGCACCCGTGCATCATGACCGTACACGCCGTAAAGGCTGAGTTCCTGGCTCTGAACCTGGCTCAGGTCGAACTCAAGGCGTGTTTCCGTGCTTTGAAAGGCATCTCAGGGGCACGGCTCCTCGATCTGACCCCTGTTCGTCCGATGATGACACTCAATAAGGACGATAAGCGCTTCGTTGATGGGTACAACGTTGCTGCGACGTTGGATGCAAAGACCAATCTTGCTGCGATGGATTGGCTGGACTTCGAGAATTTGATCCGAGAGCTGTTCGAAAAGGAATTCAAGAAAAATGGCGGCGAAGTCAAAATCACGCAAGCAAGTCGCGACGGCGGCGTCGATGCGATCGCTTTTGATCCCGATCCGCTGAGAGGCGGAAAAATAATAATTCAGGCGAAACGCTATACACACACCGTAGGGGTGTCTGCCGTTCGCGACTTGTACGGTACGGTTCACAACGAGGGCGCGACGAAGGGGATTCTAGTTACAACATCAGACTACGGGCCGGATGCGTATGAATTTGTAAAAGGAAAACCGCTAACGCTCCTGAGTGGGAGCGAGCTGCTGTATCTTCTAGGGACCCACGGTTACGAAGCGAAGATCGATGTGCTAGAAGCTCGAAAGCTACTTGATAATGCTGGCGAATAGTCGGCATGTGGGCCGCTGATCGCGCCCGCAACGCAAAAAAAGAATCCGCGAGTTTTCGAATAGTTCCGCGCCCTTGTATTCACCCGCTCGCTTCATTGTAGAATGCCACCGATTTGATCCGCGTCACTTAGCCTAACGAGTACTCTCAAGAGTTGGAGGAGGTCGAGATGCAGGTCGCCCAGTCCGCAGAAGTCACAAGTACAGGAACGGGCAAAGTTGGGCCTTGGCGCATTCTCGGCGCGGGACTGTTCGGTATCGTCCTGACCGCATTCGTGACCAAGGCCGCTGGAGATACTATTCCACGAGTAGTGACTTTGCTGACCGGAACTAGCGAAGACGCGGCCAAGGCCAATTATGAGAACGGCCACTCCTGGCTGAGTCTGATCGTCATGTTGGTAACCGTACTGGTCGCAGGATTTCTCGCGGGGACGCTGTCGAAGCGTCACGGCGTCATCGCTGGACTTCTTGGAAACGCACTAAGTCTCGGGCCGTTGACCTTTATCCTTTATCAGATGTTCCTCCACGGAGTCTTAATTGATGCTCCGATAGGGATTTCCAGCGCCAAAGTCGAATTCACCGTGCTGACCTTGGCATTGTTCGTTATGTCGGTGCTGAGCGGGCTCATTGGGGAAGCGTTTTACGAGGCCGGATCTGATAAGGACGATCAAGCTCGTGCGGTCACTGTATTTGGGATAAGGTGGTGGCATCTCCTTTGGATATTTCCAGTCATCTATTTCCCGTATCTGTGCACCATCATCATCGTGCTCTCCGCCTGGGTTTACACGCTTTTGAAAGACGTTTCTTACGCATGGCACCCCTCGCTCTGGTTCAGCCTCTCTGCTTGGTTTTGGCTATTCGTTGGACTGTTTGCGGCTGCCTTCGCCGTTGTGCTGGTAGCCCAAGGTCTTCTGCGCTTCCAAGAGACTCTGAGGCTCGGAAGCCCTTTTGTCTTCTCCCATAAACTTGGTCGCGTGATCCTTTATGGAATCGGCGCTCCTGCGCTGGCCTACTTCTGTGCTCAATTCTCGATTGTCGCTGCACGCTCGATGCCGACTCCCGCGCACGGAGACTGGAAGATCGCGGTCGGCGGGACGCTTTTGTTAATCCTCCTTGGACTTATCGGCTCAGCCTACGAAGCATGGAACACGCGACGCCGGGCAACTACAGCAGCGTGACAGCGCCCGATTCAGCTTCGCCGGATGCGCCGATCGAACTTGTAGTAGCAAGGAGCTGCCTTAAATTCGAGTCTGAATCGGCTGGCAAACTAACCACCATACCTAGTGGGTTCCCGTCAGCCTTTGCCCCTTCTATTGACATATTCGGCGTTTTTAGCCAGTATGAACTAAGTGAGGCATACCCGAACCTAAACCCAGTCCTCACCCAGGAGCCTCACATGACGGACCCTAACGAAGCGATAAGGAAAATCCTTTTTGGCGTCGAGGAACAACCCACCAAGTCTCTTTACGAGCAGTTGCTTGGCATTCGAAACGACCCTCCAGGTCTCACCCTGCAATCCGTAGCCTCCAATCCGCCGACGAGATCATTGTTACAAGGTTTCGAGCGCTTGCGAAGTTTGCCTGCAGTCCCGCTCAATTCTTTGGCGATGCCCGCCCCGCCGCCAGTGGCTAGTTCTAACGGCATTCGTTTTTCGGACACTCGCTTCAGTGAACCGGTGCCGTTTGGCGGATGGCTACCCGACGCTCCCGGACTCTATGCGATTCTCGTTTGGGATTTCGACTGGAAACCGCGACCATTTCGTCCAATTTATTTCGGCACAGCGACTAGTCTGCAATCGCGGGTCACGCGATCGCACGAGAAATTCAGCGAATGGATGCGCCAAACGGCAGTTTCAGGACTTCAGGTTGCTTATTTTGAAACGGGCGGAAAACCGTTCACGAGGCTTGCGCTGGAGCGAACTTTGATTCAGGACTACGCGCCGTGCTGCAATGAAGTTCACAATCCGTTTTCGCGCATGAGCGGACGTTAAACCGCAAAAAGCGTCAGATCAAAATTTCTGCAATGGGGTCGGTACCGTCGTACCGACTCAAATCCTCTAGGGACGATTCTTCTTACAGCGAGCGCATACGCAGGATTTCTCAAACCTACCTCTCAAGTCTTTCCAATCGACCCAACCGTCCTCACCCGCCAGTTCGTGCGCCCGTTTGTTGGCTTGAATCGCCGTCATTCCAACGTCCGCAGCCCTATCGTTTCCTTTTCCGATAACCGCGTAACCGTCGCTCCGCTCTTCTATAAAATAAAGCATTGAGGGTACCTCCGGTCTAGGTGTTTAGCTCGCCAACCTGAAGGTGTCAATCTTTGAGTTGCCGAGGAATCCGCGCGTGATATTCTCCGCGTGGAAGATGCGCACAAAAGTGCGGACGAACAGGTAAAACCCGTTTCGGATATTTGCCTTGCGATCCGAGAGGCGTCGAGGAAATAGCTTCGTTCATCTTATATGTCCACCCTAACGCCCATTGAAAGGAAGAAATTTGAACAATTGTTAGGGATGGGGAGCGGTTACGTACTGGATTTTTCAAACCGAACGTTTCAAGAATTTATCCACGAAACCGTTGGTCGAGATATTTACAGCGCTCGATATGACGAGGCGAGCGGTTCGAAAGCCCATCGTCTGAGGGCCTTCTGGCGTGTTGAGGATGATGTCACGGTCGCAAAACTTATGGGCGCGATGCTCGACTATGCCGAACAGACCGGCCCCGTCGAAGCCTTTTGCCGCTTAGTCGTAGAACGGCTTGCGGGCAGGAAAACAGCGCCCACGGTCACCGTGCCGGTCCAGGATCGATCGGAGCAAAATCGCAAACGAAGTGAAATTCTTAGGAGTTTAAAAGAAGAATTCCTACTCTTAGCAGCACTGAACGATCGGAACTCGGCAGGCCTAAAGTTGGAAGGCTTGTTGAACAAACTTTTTGAGGCGTTTGAATTGAAGCCCCGCCAGCCATTCCGTGTAACTGGCGAACAAATCGACGGTTCATTCGAGTTGGATGCAAACGTATATCTGTTGGAGTCGAAGTGGGAGAAACACCCGCTGCCCGAAGCCGACCTCCTGATCTTCCACGGAAAGATTCAAGGCAAATCGACATTTACTCGCGGCGTCTTGGTGGCGCTGAATGACGTGTCTTTACAAGGGCGAGATTCAATCACCAGGGGCAAAACTCCCTGCTTTTTCGTGATTAATGGTCACGATCTCCTGATGATCCTAAATGAAGAAATGAGTTTCGATGAATATTTGAGGAAGCGCGTCCGCCTGTTGGCAGAACAGGGTCGAATGTTTGTGCCCTTTTCGGATCTTCGTTAGCCGAAATGGAAATTGGATGAGGGAGGTGCTCCGTGCTAGAAAAACCGCTGTCCATGATCGCCGAAGCGGACCTCCAAGAGTTGGTGGCGAATGGCGTTGGAGAACGGCGAATCATCGAATACAAGCGTGACCTCCCCGGCTACACCGATGAACCAAAGAAGGAATTTCTCGCTGACATCTCATCGTTCGCAAATGCATCGGGTGGAACAATCGTTTATGGCATGGACGCCCCCGACGGTATCCCGATCGAGCTAACGGGATTCGAGACTCTGGATATCGATGGCGACCGACTGAGGATGGAAAACATGATTCGAGACGGCATTTCGCCTCGAATCATCGGTATCGAAATTGGAGAGCCTGTTCGACTTGCCGGAGCAAAACTTGCTCTCGTAGTGCGCGTTCCAAAAAGCTGGTCTTCGCCGCACATGGTTACATTTAAAGGTCATTCGAGATTTTATTCCCGAAATTCTGCCGGAAAGTATCCTCTGAACGTTGAGGAATTGCGGTCTGCATTCTCGTTTTCTGCAACAGCCAGGGAGGGACTGAGGGATTTTCGCGCGGAACGTCTTTCACGCATAGGAGCCAACTCGACGCCGGTTCCACTCGCGCCTGATGGTGCTCTTGTTGTCCTTCATCTCGTGCCATTAAGTTCCTTTGAGTTGGGAACGCTCTTTGATGTTCCAACGCTCGCAGCCAGCTATCCTAGATTCAAGCTTCAGCCGCTTTTCAGTACAAGAGGGTGGCATTCGCGTCCCAATTTCGATGGGCGGGTGATATTCGAGCAAGACCAGGCCGCCGATCCAGCGTGGTCATACGTGCAGATGTTTCGTAACGGCAGTTTCGAATCGGTTAGCGAGTCATTCTTGCGTTATAAGATCCTTGATAGCAGACGATTCGAGCGAGAATTGATACGCACCATTGTGCCGAGTTACCTAGAAATTCAAAAGGAACTGGGCGTTTCGCCGCCGATTTTCGTAGGCCTAAGCTTGGTTGGTGTTTCGGGCGTCGCGATGACCTCTGCGGTTCAGGGGCCCTTTTCGACTAATACTCGGCCCTTCGAGCGGGACACCTTGATCGTACCGGAAGTCGTGCTTGAGTCATTTGACTCGAACGTTGCTACGACTTTGAAGCCCGCGTTTGACACGATATGGAACGCAGCCGGTGAAGAAGGATCGCCGTATTACAAAAACTCGGAATGGGCAGGGTGAAAACTCCAATGACACCGGAGGAGTTGGAGAAACTGTTTGAACTCGGTCCACCCATCGCAATCCCGCATATGTTTGACAGCGATGTGCGCGCGACAGTGTTGGTGAATCATGACCTTGTTCTGCAGGCGATTGCAAAAAGTGAAGAGGACGAGCTTTCAAAGCTTGACTTCACCGATGAAAGTCAACGTTCAATCGAAGATTTTATACAGCGCGAACATGATGAATTCCGGCGAGCTGCGAACAACCTCGCACTCGTCGGTCTAGTTACTAGATTTCATCACTGGCTTGGTCGGCTTTCTGATGCTGTTGAGGGCAGGCGGTCGCTGAACCGGAAAATTAAAGATATGCTGACTGATTTGAAAAACCGTTTTCCAAACTCGCAACTCGCCCCGAACAGCTATTTCAAGGCGCTAGAGGATGTACGCGATTCAATTGTCCACGCAGATTCAGAGCCAGAATGGATGAATGGAAAAGAAGTACGTAAGGTAAATGATGAATACGTGGACGAATATAAAGTCAACTTCAGCGCAGAAAAACTGAAAGACGCCTTCGACAAAATGTTGGCGCTCGTCGAGTATTACGACGGGTGCTTAAAGCGTCCCATAGGCTGATGCCCAATAACGGTAAACTTTCTGGTGTACGTGGCGTTCGCTTAGTGACGCTGGATGGCGCACATGGCAGCACTCGTAAAACGCAGCGACGATCCGCGTAATCTCGGAAATGAGGAGGGCCTCGTGTGCCCGTTGTGCAGTCAGCCCTTCATCCTCACGTACAGCGACAACGAGTGGAACAAACTGCCGGAGTGGCGACGGCTCGCCGCGATCGCGCTGCGTGATAGCCACAAGCACCGGCATGAAGAATTTCCGTTAGAACTTATTTGGAAGATGAAGCACAAACGATAGGCGTATTTCGCGCAGGACGAGCATTTTCCTGGCTCACTCGTTACGCAATACTGATCGATTGAATCGTTAATTCAGGATCTACGGACGCGATTGCGCCAGGAGTCGCCGCGATTTTTTGTATGAGCCCCACTTGAACCTGAATAGGACCCGGTGCATCTCCCATCGTGAAGCTAAATTTCTCGGTGAAGGACATACCGGTATCCTTTTGTTGTTCCGATGTCGGGGCCGCACTCAAATTGTCTAAATAATCCCACTGGGTGCCGCCCGAGAAAAATGGCGTTATCGCAGACCCGATGTTTGCTGTAGCCGTATACGATGCGGACGGCTCGGGCACCTCGTCGATGAACACCACAAACAAACCGAGCTCGAACTCGGCAATACCATAGGCCGGGGCGTGTAGGTAATAGATTCCCTTCATCGAAGCCACGACTTCGACTTGGTAAATGCCAGAAGATCGGGCGAACGCGGGAATTACGAATCCGGTCTGCAACATCGCCTGCCCACCTGCCCAGGCAGCTAGAACACCACCAAGCTCGCCGCGCGTCGGGTCCGGGGAGTTATTCCAAGGCTTCGATTCGATTGGACCATCGAAATTCGATAGAGGCGGAAGTGCGGCAGCGTATGGAGGGCCAATGTCAATGGGCGTCGAAGGCGTGTCTGCATGGATGGGGCGAAGGGTGCTCAGCTTTTTTAGCGTTTGTTTGTGGAACGCTACGCTCTTCTCTGACGGAGGTGAAACCGTTATTCCGTTCGCCCGCGCGGCCTCAGCAGCCATATCAATTCTGACCTTTTGCAAGTCCGCAAGCCGTGACGACTCAAGCTTGAACCGCTTCTCTCGGTCCTGAAGAGCCGCTTCGTACCGTGCAGTGAACAGTTTTTCGTCCAGGCCTTTGGGAATAATGAGCTTCGATTTTGAGGTCATGAGATATCTCCCTGGAACATAGGCTGCCCGAGGGTATGAAATTAGAGCGCGGAGCGCAACCTGAATGCAGGTGTAGGCCGCCTGAGTGCTAGTTTTCCGGTGCGAGTCGAGATGCGAGAAGGATTAGGCTACTGGTCGGAATTACGGACAGACAGAAGAAACTTTTCGTCGGATTGGGATTTGAACGTAGCGTTGCCCAATGCGACTTAACGAGCCTGAGCCAAAACCGTGCAAGCGATTTAAACGCATGATCCCAACGCCCACGTTTATTAGGCATCTCCAGAAGTGTCAGGCGTGCCGTGCTGTAATTCTGTATCTGGAGAAAGAATCAGAATTGGAGCTGTGGATTTACCGCCATCGGAACTAGGCTAGGCCGCTAAAGCAGGGCAGATTTGACGGAAGAAAAGTTCATAAGCGAACTAGAGATCTTTCGGCGCGAAGCCGAAGAAGCCTCACAATGCTTCTACGCTAATGCTGCGATTCATTCGGTCGCCCGCCAACGGCACGAAGTTGAAGAGTATTTAAATCGCACTCCCCTATTCTGGATCACATGCGCAAACTCGCTTCAAACCGCTTCCATTATCGCGTTGGGTCGGATTTTTGATACAAACTCGCCTCACAACTTGGGTGTGCTAATAAACCTCGTCCAGAAAAACCGTGAAATGTTTTCAAAGGTGTCGCTTCTGAAGCGGAAACACGCCAGTCAGCGACTCCCCGTCGCCGCGAATGTTTACGAAGAATTCGTTGCTCGTGCACACGAGCCGACTGTAAAGGATCTCAGACGCCTCCGACGCCACGTCACGAAATACCGGAAAATTTACGAGCGGAACTACAGCGATGTGCGACATAAATGGTTTGCTCACAGAAACGTAGTCGATTCGGAGCAGGTTGGGGAGCTGTTCGCCAAAACGAATACGAGAGAGCTACAAAAGGTATTCGACTTTCTGAACAACCTGCACGAAACGCTTTGGGAGCTTTTCTACAATGGGCGTAAGCCGGTCTTGGCGAGGCATCGCTACTCATTGAATCGCATGAGAAAGTCGCTGGCCTCGCCGGGACGCGAACGCGCAATGGACCGGATCGTCCAGGAAGCTGAACTCGTGCTAGTAGGAGCCGCGAAAGCCAAACCGACTCCGATCGTCACACTGATTCGCAAGCGCCAAGCGGCAGCCCGTCAAAGGAAACTCCAGTCTCAAAAACGGTTCAAGAGAGCCGTGGAAGAGAAAATAGGCAGGTCCCTGCCTACTGCGGGAGGCCCTACCAGCCGTACAAACCGCTAAATCGCGCCAAAATCCTGTTTACAATTATTGACAATAAAATCGATCTTCGTGTCGCACGAATACCTCTAGTGTCGTCCGATTACCTTCGAGATTCACGAAAACCCCAATAAAAACGACAAAAGCCCCAAGTTTCTGGGGCTTTCGTGAAAATTGGTGCGGAAGGGGGGACTCGAACCCCCACGCCTTGCGGCGCCACCCCCTCAAGATGGTGCGTCTGCCAATTCCGCCACTTCCGCAAGAGGATGAAGCAAATTGTAGCAGACCCGCCTAGTTCTTGGGAGGCGCGCTAGGCGCTGGCGTCTGCTGAGCCGGAGCGGGCGTAACCGGCGCCGGTGTTGTTGCGGGCTTCGTCGGGCTCTGATTCTTTTGCGTCTGCTCGAGGATCGATCCGGTGGAAGGAAGCCCCGAAGCAGTGTCGCGCTTCACGGAAAGCGTGAGCGACGTCATCATGAAAACGATGGCGCACCAGGTGGTGGCGCGGGAAAGAAACGTGGCAGCGCCGCGTGGGCCAAAGGCCGTCTGGCTGCCGGCTCCACCGAACGCACCGGCAAGATCAGCCGCCGAGCCGCTCTGGAGCATGATGACGATCACGAGCACGAAGCATACAAGCACGTGCAGAGTGACCAAAACAAACAGGTAGCGCCAGCCGACCCAGATCAGCAGCGCAGCGATCAACAACGACAGTCCCCACTTCGCCCACGATGGCATCAACAATTCCCCTTGCTTGATTCGAATTCGTTTTCGTACTCGCGACTGCAGCGACGAGCGCCGGCCACGCAGAAAATCTAGCTTTCGTAACTCACGATCGACGCAAACGACTTCGCGTCCAGGCTTGCTCCGCCCACCAGCGCGCCGTCGATATCCACGTGCGCCATCAGACCCTTTATATTGTCGGGCTTGACGCTACCACCGTAGAGGATGCGTACCGCGGAGGCCTGCTCGGCGCTAAACCGGCTGGAAACCAAGCCACGAATGTAACCGTGAGCGCTGGAAGCCTGATCGGGAGTCGCCGTCTTACCGGTGCCAATGGCCCACACCGGCTCGTATGCAAGAAGAATACGCGAGAACTCGGCGGGGGTCAACGAACCGAGGCCGTGCTCAAACTGGCGGGCGAGGCACTGGTGCGTGTTATTCGATTCGCGTTCTTCGAGGCTCTCGCCGATGCAGACGATCGGCGTGAGGTTCGCGGCGAGCGCTGCTTTCAGGCGCTTGTGCACGGTTTCGTCGGTCTCGTGGAAGAACTGGCGGCGTTCGGAGTGGCCGATGATCACGTGCGTCGCGCCGGTCTCGGCGATCATGGGCATGGAGATTTCGCCGGTGAAGGCGCCCTCGGGTTGCCAGTAGCCGTTCTGCGCGCTGATGGCGATGCTGGGCGTGCCGGCTTTGACGGCCTCCACCGCGGCGGAGATGGACGTGAAGGGCGGCGCGATTACGATGCCGCAGTGCGTCGCGTTCGCGACCAGCGGCGTGAAGGCGGCGAAGAAGGCACGCGTGTCCGCCTGCGTTTTGTGCATCTTCCAGTTGCCGGCGATTACCGGGCGACGCTTGCGTTGTGTGGTCATGATTTGTTGGTGAGAGATTCGACGCCGGGCAATTTTTCGCCGGCGAGAAATTCGAGCGACGCGCCGCCGCCGGTGGAGATATGCGAAATTTTGGAGGCGACGCCGGATTGTTCGACGGCCGCGACGGAATCGCCGCCGCCGACGATGGACGTTGCGCCCTCGGCGGTGGCATCCGCTACGGCGCGCGCGATACCGAGCGTGCCGTTCGCGTATTCGGGCTTTTCGAAGACGCCCATGGGACCGTTCCACACGATCGTTTTGGCTTTCGCGATTTCAGAGGCGAAGAGTTCGACGGTCTTGGGGCCGATGTCGAGTCCCATCCAACCTTCGGGTGTTTCGGCGACGCTCGTGGTGCGCGTGACAGTGGAATCGAACGCTTCGGCGAGGACGTGATCGACGGGTAGCACGAGGCGGAAGTTGCGCTGCTTGGCTTCGGCGAGCAGGTCCTTTGCGAGGTCGAGTTTATCGTTTTCGACGAGCGACTTGCCTACCGGCAGGCCTTGCGATTTCAAGAACGTGTAAGCCATCGCGCCGCCGATGAGCATGGCGTCGGCGAGCTTCATCAGGTTTTGCACCACTTCAATCTTGTCGGAAACTTTTGCGCCGCCGAGAACCGCGACGAACGGGCGGTCGGGATTGGAGATGGCTTTGCCCATGTAGGCGAGTTCTTTTTCCATGAGCAGGCCGGCCGCGGCTTGCTGCACGAATTTCGTGATGCCGACGACGGAGGCGTGCGCGCGGTGGGCGGAGCCGAACGCGTCGCAGACGAACAGGCCGTCGCTCACCGCCGAAAGTTTTTTGGAGAATTCGGCCTCGTTGGCTTCTTCTTCGGCATGGTAGCGGACGTTTTCGAGGAGCAGCACGTCGCCGTCTTTCAGCGACTTGCTTTTGGCTTCGGCTTCGGAGCCGATGCAATCGGTGGCGAAGGCAACGGGTTTGCCGAGAAGCTCCTGCAGCTTTGCGGCGACGGGCGCGAGCGTGTACTTCGGATCGACTTTGCCTTTCGGGCGGCCGAGGTGAGAAGCGAGCACGATGCGCGCGCCTTTTTCAGCGGCGAGGCGCAGCGTCGGCAGAGTTTCGCGGATGCGCGTGTCGTCATCCACTTTGCCGCCGGTCATCGGCACGTTGAAATCCACGCGGATGAAAACGCGCTTGCCCTTCAGTGGAAGATCACGAATCGAGAGTTTGTTCATGTTTGCGCGCAGGCCCGGCCTGCAATACCCTTCCCCAGAATTTTGATGCGCGAGGTTTGTTGCGCAGCCGGAGCGGCGGAGGACTCGAATCGTTAAGGAATCGCGTCCCCCGGGCTCGAGCGTTGAGTTAGTTGGATTTTGCCAGGAGCTTGATCAGGTCGCGGCAACGCGAGGAGTATCCCCACTCGTTGTCGTACCAGGCGAGCACCTGAATGCAATTGGAGCCGACGGCGCGCGTGTAACCCGCATCGACGATCGACGAGTTGGAGTTGCCGCGGAAATCCACCGAGACGAGTTCCTGGTCGGAGTAGCCGAGAATGCCCTTCAGCGAGCCTTCGGCGGCGGCTTTCAGCGCGGCGTTGACGGTGGCGACAGTCGCCGGCTTTTCGGTGATCACGGTGAGGTCCACGACGCTGACGTTCGGCGTGGGGACGCGCATCGCGTAACCGTCGAGCTTGCCCTTGAGTTCCGGGATCACCAGGCTCAGCGCTTTCGCGGCGCCGGTGGTCGTCGGAATCATGGAGAGAGCCGCTGCACGCGCGCGACGAAGATCCTTGTGCGGCAGGTCGAGCAGCTTCTGGTCGTTCGTGTAGGAGTGAATCGTCGTCATCGTGCCGACGTTGATTCCGAAATTATCGTGCAGCACGCGCGCGACAGGCGCGAGACAGTTCGTGGTGCAGGACGCGTTGGAGATGACGTGGTGCTTCGCGGGATCGTAGGTCTTGTCGTTCACGCCGAGAACGATCGTCGCATCCGGATCGGTGGCGGGCGCCGAGATGATCACTTTCTTCACGGGGCCGCGGATGTGCTTGCGGGCGTCTTCGCCCTTGGTGAAGATGCCGGTCGATTCCACGACGACTGTAGCGCCGACGCTCGGCCAGTCGATTTCAGCGGGATCTTTCGTGCGGAAAACTTTCACGGATTTCCCGTCCACGGTGAGCGAATCGTCGGTGTAGGTGATTTCGTGTTCAAGATTTCCGAGAATCGAATCGTACTTCAGCAGGTAGGCGAGCGTTTTGGAATCGGTTATGTCGTTGACAGCGACGATTTCGATCGAGGGATCGCCTAGCGACGCGCGGTAAATGTTGCGGCCGATGCGTCCGAAACCGTTGATACCTACTTTTACTGGCATGCTTCCTCCGAAGTGATTTGCAAGACCGCCTGATTTGCGAATGAGGTTCGAGCGGGATGAAACCCGGCCGCCGGGGCAGCTTTTGCCACTCGGCGCGGCCGGCCAGACCGCATATTCGCCGGCAGGCGTCACCGGCGCGCCATTTGCTTCGACTCAATCCTATTAATTATTGCATACGCGGAGGGCGGATTCATCCGGCGGATGGATTAGAAATATCTATCGCGACGTGACGAAAAATTAGTGCGGCGGACACGGAGGTCAGAGGCTGCCGGCTTCCAGCGCTACGCTGACCCTGCGTTACAGGCGGCGAGGCGGGAGCTAGTTAAACTGTTCGACGCGGACGACTTTGTCGCCGGCGAAGGTGACGAACGTGGTGCGGGCGGGCGGCGAGCCGTAAATCCAGTCTTCGGTTTCGTCGCCGTCTGGAGTGCGCTCGCGAACTTTGTGTTCCGGGCGGCCGAGCGCGGCGAGGACCATGTCGTGATTCATGCCGAGAACGGCTTCGCGATTCTGAATCGCGTCTTTGTATTGCTGCGGGAGCGTGTCGATCCAGTTCACCGCGCCGGAATGCTCGCGCGTGAAATCGAGAAACGGCCGAAGGTCGGTCATCAAGTCGTCGGCGCTCATGTCCGGCACGTTTTTGCCGTAGTCGAGAATCAGCGTGCCCCCCGGCGGCTTCTGCGTGCCGGGAGCTTCCGGCCCGGTGCCGGGCGCATTGGTGCCGCCGATACCCACTTGCAGGTGATCGCGAAGTTTAAATTTGCTTTTGCCGCCGCCGTTGATCTCCACATAAATTTCTTTCGCGCGGAACTCGATACCGGTCACCTGCACGGTGTCGCCGATATTGGCGGCAGCGCCTTCCTTGCGCAGATCAGACTTCAAATCCTTCTCGTCCACTTTCTGGCCGATGCTGATGCGGTAGCCATGTTTGTTGGCCGGAATTGGCAGCTGTACCTTCGCGAATTCGCCGGAAACGTAGCGCACGATTTCGAGGCGCGACTGCGGCTGCAAAGGCTCGCCCTTCCCTTTCGTTTGCGGCGTAACGGAAATCAGGACCGGGGGAAAATTGCTGATGTCGCCTGCGCTCGCGGAATTGCCGCTCGTTGCGGAGGCGGTTGACGATGCGCCGGGCAGCAACGGCTTGTGATAGCGGTTAACGTCCGCAGTATCGCCATCGCCGGAGCCAAGGCCGGTGAGGGCGAGCAGCGCGAGTGGGAGGCGCCAATCCATGGGCGGGTGTCTCGAGTGTATTTTAAGGCTTTTTGGCCCTTTGGTGAATATGGATTCGGAGACGGGCTGGCGGGTTGCCGGGAGCTAGCTTGAAGCTGCGCGGACCGTGGGGGAGGTGGATGCGGCGCCGTTTGAGGAATCGGCCGTCTGGCCGGTTTCCTGACCACCGAACTCAAAGTTCTGCTGCGCCAGTATCGGCTCGAAACAGCGCCGGCAGCGGGCTTCATACACATTGCCTGCACCAACGACGATCAGTTCCTCGGAGGCGACCAGGCGCTGCGTGTGCACGGCGGGATTGCCGCAGCGCATGCAGATCGCGAGCAGTTTCGTAATTTCTTCGGCTACGGCGAGCAGGCGCGGCATCGGTTCGAAGGGACGGCCCATGAAATCGGTATCGAGGCCGGCGACGATCACGCGTTTGCCGAGGTCAGCAAGCTTTACGCAGCTTTCGACGACGGATTCGCCGAGGAACTGCGCTTCATCGATGCCGACAACTTCGGTGCGCGGCTGCACTTTCGCGAGAATCTCGTCGCCCTTATCGACCAGTTCGGAATCGAGTTCGAGGCCGGAGTGGGAGACGATGCCGTTTTTCGCGTAGCGCTGGTCGATCACGGGCTTGAAGATCTGCACTCGCTGGCGCGCGATTTCGGCGCGGCGCAGGCGGCGGATCAGTTCTTCGCTCTTGCCTGAGAACATTGGACCGACGACGACTTCGATCCAGCCCATGTTGCCTTTCACAATGTCCAAAATTGCGTCTCCGTTTCCACGTGAAGTCAGATCACAGCGCGCCCGTTAGTGTTTTGCGGGCGGCACGCCGGTAGCGTACAGAACTTGGTTGAAGAAGGGCGAGAACGCGTTGATCACCGCGACGCGGAAAGCCTCCTGCCGCGTAACCAAATTACGCGTGAGCACGCCCCAGGCCCCCTGCGCGTCGCGTATTTCGTGGCCGCCGGCGAATGCGTCGATCGCATCGGAAAGCTCCACGCCGTCGTCCACCACCGTCTTTGCGAGCGCATCCGGCAAAAGAATCGCGCCAGACTGGCCGAAGGATCCGCGCCCGGTGGCATCGGCAACGTACGCCCAATTTTCGAGAAAAACCAGCCGGCCATTGGGAATGTGCACCACTTCGAGGCCGCCTTCGAGGCCAATGAAATATTGCCACGGCTCGTGCGCCGCTTTTCCCAATTCGATCAGAGCCTCCACGCGCTGTTTCGCGCCCGTCATCATCACGTCGCGCGAAATCGGCGTGCCTGCCACGCCGCTCGCAACTTCCACGGCGTGCACTTCGAAATGCGGGACCTCAGGGAACACGGTGCGGACCTGGTTCAGCGCTTCGACCACCGCGTTCACTTTTGGCCGGCGCGCGCTGCCGACGACGACGGGGACAATTTTCATCGTGATACGTTCAGGCTTCCTTCCAGAGTTGGTGCTGCTTGTCGCGCGCAAAACGCGCGGTGAGAAATTCCTTCAGTTCTTCGATTGAGCTGAATACGTGATCGGCGCAGCCAATCATCCAGCCGCTGATTTCGCTCGTCGGCGCGGGCGTCACCAGATACACCGGTAAATTCTTGCGATACGCGAGCGTCATTTCCGCGGAAGTGCCGCCGCTGGTGGAACCCGGCTCCCAATAACAAATCAAGTAATCCGCTTTGTTTTCGATCAAGTCCAAATCAAAAGCGACGATCTTACGGATGGTGCGGCGGAAGCGATCGATGTCCGTGGTCTTCCATTCCCGGAAATGAGCCACTTCCTCATCGGTGAGGCTTTTCAGCTCGTCCTCGGCCGGATCGTACACGCGGTGCCCCAGCGTATCCCGCAGAAAAGGTGTGAGCTTGCGGCGCCAGAGCTTGCCGCGGTCTTCGGCGAATTCGATGGGACCGCACAGATAGGCCATCATGGGCTTGGGTGAGCGAGACGATAACACGGTGACGAGAAACTGTGTAGAAGATTGCGGGAAGGAAAACCGGGAGAACGTTTCGAAGTGAATCAACGCGCTAAAACTATGGAGCGGGATAAGGGAATCGAACCCTCGCCTCGACCTTGGCAAGGTCGCGTACTACCACTATACGAATCCCGCAACGTGGAGAACGAAAAGCGCAGAACTTTTATAGCACGCGAAATCGGGCGGGACAAGGGCCAGGCGCACACTTATTCCACTGGAGTTGCAGTGTGCGCCTAATCCCAGAAACGGGCAGGAAATTAATCAACTTCCAAAATGCGTGTGGATTTCACCACGGGCGATTTTCTTTGCCGATCGGCAAACTTTTGAGCGCGGTCGCGGTCTATATAAACGCGGGCAAACTTTTCGCCGTCGGCGTAGTAGACGGTTACTTGCCAGTGTTGATGCTTGCGGCGCTTATCACGCGCCATACGGGGCGACTTCGCGGGGCTTTTCTTTTTCACGGTTTTGAGGACCTCGGGTGGAGTGACTATGTCAATTTTGGCAGCGCGAGGCAAGTAACAATTTACGCCGTTAACCTTGGCGTTAATTGGCGCTAACACAGTGAAATTGGACGAATCGAGGCAGGGGCGGCAGGCATCACACAGGTAGTAAAAAATCTCGAAATAGCGGTGGAACAAAGCACCCATCTCGAGCGTATTAGTAAGTGAACCGACCAGCAGGCTGGGGGGCCTTATGGAACTACACTGGAAGAGCGACGTAAGAATCGAAGACCTGAGAAACCACTCGACCGAAGTCGTGAGCTCGCTGAAGGAAATTCTCGCCGAAGGCGCCTACATGACGCCGGATGCTAAGCGGCCTGGTTTCTACGAGATCGAAAGCGAAAACCACGTGTACTACGTGCACATTCACGAAACCACCGGCAAGGTGATGTTGCTTGCAACGTGGCCTGCGCCGCGCCTTTTTGAGCACGTGGAAGAAATTCACCAGCTCGCATAAATCCGCAACGCATCGCGCCGGCGGCTGCGCACCCCTTCGCGCACGCACCGGCCGCCTTCGTAACCTTTGAAGGCGCAACGTTAGAACGCCAGATCCGCAGCCTTCATATTTAAATCGTCGAGGAGTTGCTTCTTCAGTTTATACGCGGCTGGGGATTCGCTCGTGCGCGCGTAAACCGAGCCATCGGCGTCTTGCGTTGGCGAGACGTCGATGCTGATTTTCTTATTGTCCTTGGTGGTGAGCGTCGCTTCGAAAGCGGGCTTTGCGAGCTTCGCAACGATGGCGGCCGAGGGCGCGTCGATGATTTCGTCTGCGCGCGCTTGGTCAAGTTTGCTGAAAAGCTGGTCCGGCGCGCCGGTCTTCCCTTTCAGCTCGGGCGGCGCGTCAAACGTCCACTGGTCCGGACCTTTGAGAGTGAGCGTGAATGTGCCGTTGGCGTTGTGCACGTCCACGTGTGTGATTGCGGCGGGATCGAAGTGGACAATCTTCTTGTCGCGTAGGTCGCTGAAATTTTCGCTCAGCTTTTTCTGAAGATCGTCGCTGATGCGGAAAATCACAGGCAGCGATTCTTCACGCGCGAAATACCCTTCCGTATCTTTCTTCCCAACGATGAGCGTCGATGACGCCCCTTTTGCGTCGGTGGTCGTCAGCGTGATTGCGGGCGACGTGAGGCCGTACTTCGCGAGATTGTCAGGCGTCTCGGATGCGACGGAAACCATTTTCCCGCCGGTGACGACGCCGAGGAGTTCTTCCACGGCGGATGCATCGGCAAGCGAAGCGGAAGGTTTGGTGAGTTTCCAGTCTTTGCCGACTTTCGTGGCGACAATGTCGCCGGAAGAATTTTTCAGATCGAATGCGTTGATCTGATCAGCGTGCGCGTGGAGCACGGAGCGGTCGCGAAGATCATCGAGGTTTTTCGAGGCGAGGCCTTCGAGCGATTCGGGCAAAAGCGCTACATCAGCGTTTTGATCGATCTTGGAGTAAACCGAAGTTCCGATGAAGTCCTTCTTGCCGAGCTGCACGGTGTGCTTGGTGCCGTTCTGCAGTTGGAAGTCGATCACCAGCTCAGCGGGATCGAGGCCGTACACTTTCAGGCGGTCGGGAGCGCAGGGCTGCGTGCTTGAGATGTGCGCGTCTGCGAGAGCCTCGGCGAGGCCGGATGCAGTCGCGCCGTCCGCGAGCGTCGCGAGCGGCTTTACGATCTGCCAGGTGCCGGATTGATTTGTGAGAGTGATGGCAGGCGACGCGGAGTCGCCGGGCTTCGTGATGGTGATCGACGCGACGTCGCCGGCCTTAAACGTGAAAGCGGGCTTCGACTCATCGGCCGCGGGCTTAGCGGCGTCTTTATCGCCCTTCTTCCAATCCAGAAAATAAAACGCGACGCACGACGCGATAGCGAGCGCAAGAATGATGAGCGTGGATTTTTTCATTTTCGGTTTCGGTTCGGTGGCTCCGGCCGGCGCGACGCGCTACCGGCGTTTCCACCAGATGTAAATTCCGGAGACGATCACGAGTCCGGGGATAAAAATGATGTCGAGCCACTTGAGCATGGCAGTTTGCGCTTGGGTGAGGTTGACGCTGCGGTTCGTGGGCGACTTCGGCCGGATCGAGATCAAATTCTCATCGGCGGCGAGCCAGCTGATCGAGTTGTAGAAGAGGTCGCCGTTGCGCAACTTGTCCGCGTAGGCGTTCTGCGCGAACGCGGCGTTGCCGATCACCACCATACGCGTACTGCGCGGCTCGCCTCTGCGTTCGGCGGAGACGCCGAGCGAGAGCGGGCCGGCGGTGGCCGGATTGAAGTCGATTGACTTGGTGGTCTTGTCGAGCTTCGCCACGGTGAAGCTGCGGTTCGTGGTCTTCAGCAAATCCACGATGTTGGGATTGGTTTTTGATTTGTCGGCAGCCGAGACGGTCCGCGCGAGTGGAAAGAACGCGGCCGAGCCTTGGAACGTTTTGGTGATCGGGCTGTCGCCAAAATCAATCACCAGCGGAATCGCGGGGCCGAGCCCGATGTTCTGCCCGTTGCCACTCGCGTCGAGCACCACGTTGTCACCCAGCGCGATATTCCACGGGCCAAAAAGGTCGCCGAGTTTCGGATCGGTTTGCGCGTTGATCATAAACAGCGCAGCGCCGCCACCATCGAGATACTTCCCCACCATCGCGACTTCCTGAGGCAGAAATCCCTGCTGCGGGCCAATGTCGGCGATTACGTCGCAGTCGGACGGAACACCATTGTCGGCAACGAGATTGATCGATTTGGTGGCGTAGTTTTCTTTTTTGAGGCCATCGGCGATTTGCCCGAAGCCTTCGCCGGCGTTGTTCGTGATCGACCCTTCGGTGTGACCGGTGACGAAGCAGACGGTTTTTGTTTTCGCGCTGGTGGCCTTGATGATGGCACTGGTGATGTCTTGCTCGGTGGCTTCGCCGCGCGCGTCGGTGAGGATTTTCTTGTCACCCGATGCGACGAATACATCGCCCAGGTGTGACGCGCCGTATTCATGTGCAACTTCCGGCCGCTGGTTCGGATCGATGTTCTTGGCCTGGATGCGCGGGCTGAGGTGCGAATATTCCTTCATCAGATTGTCGAATTGCTCGCTCGGCTTCTGGTCGAAGCGGACGACGGTGACGTCCTGCTTCAAGTTCTTCGCGATCTGCGCGCTCTGGTCGGAAAGCGTGAAGAGCTTTTCGGTGGTGAGGTCGATGCGCTTCGGATGGCGGTAGCCGATCACGTTGGCGACGATGATGATCGCGAGCACGGCGAGCGAGAGGACCAGCGTGTTGGAGCCTTGCTTGGTGCCGCGCTTCGAGAAATAGGTGAGCAGGCCTTTGTAACCGACGACGATCGCGGCAAGCATCAGCACGCCGCCGCCGATCAGCAGAATCTTGCTGAAGGTGAGAAGTTCGCCCTGAATGTAATACCGGATGCCGCTCGCGATGAGCATCGCGATGGCGATCGTGGCGATAAATCGCGCGATTTCGTTCCGATCCAATTTCATCCTGCGAATTCCTCCACAAATTTCGAAAGGCGGACACACAATGTGTCCGCTTCAGCGACGGCTGATTAGGCGCGGCGCCAGCGCATCGAATCCACCGAGCGCACCGTGAGAAACACGAAAAACGCGATGAAGCTGAGGTAGTAGATCAGCGCGGACGTATCGAGCACGCCGCGCACGAAATCGTCGTAACGATGAATCACCGAAAGATATTGGCGCACGGTGCCAAAGCCGCCGTCGGCGTTTGCGCCCGCATCCACAATCCAAAGCGCGAGAAACGCCGTGAACGTGACTACCGCCGCGATCAACTGATTTTCGGTGAGCGATGAAATAAATGTACCCAGCGCAAGAAACGCGCCGCCCAGAAGCAGCACGCCCGTGTACGACGCCAGCAACATCTTCCACGGGGGCGTCGGTTCGCTATGCACGAACATGTAGATCAATCCGAACACCGTCGGCAGCCACATGATGATCCAGAGCGAGAGCGACGCGAGATACTTGCCGAGCACGATCTGGAGATCGGAGATCGGCGACGTCATCAGCAACTCCATCGTGCCGCGCTTGCGCTCTTCGGCGTACACGCCCATGGTGAGCAGCGGCGTGAAGAAAAGCGCGAACGTGGACAGCACGCCGAAGATGCCGCGAACCACCATGCTGGGCACGTCAAAGCCCTGCATCATGCCCATCTGCATGCCTTCGAAGGCGGCTTGCTGTTGTTGTTGAATGGCGCTCTGTAGAAACAGTATGAAGAAAACGGCGCTCAACGCCAGAAATACGCCGATCAGAATGTACGCAACCGGAGAAACGAAGTAGTGCCCCATTTCCTTCCGGTAAATCGCCCACAAATTTCGCATTGAAACGGTTGCTCCTTAAGAGTTGCGGCGATCAGGCCGCGGGCTTTTCGGCGTGCTGCGCGTCGTCGGTGGTGAGTTCGAGGAAAATGTCCTCGAGGCTCAGGCTCACGCCGCGCAATTCAAAAAGTTGCCAGCCGCTCTGAACGATGCGGGACGCCACTTCGTTGCGCACATCGGCGCCGCGCGCGGTTTCGAGCGTGACGGAAAGATTCTGATTGCTGGCCGTCGGCTCGATTTCGATTTTGGTGATTCCCTGCACCTGGCCAAGCGTGGTGCGAAGTCCGGCTTCCGGCGCGCGGGTTTCGATGTGGATTTTTTGTCCGCCGTCGAGTTGCGAGGTAAGAGATTCGGGCGAACCCTCGGCGGCGATTTTGCCCTTATTGATGATCACCACCCGGTCGCAGGTCATGCTCACTTCCGGCAGGATGTGCGTCGAGAGAATGATCGTGTGCGTGCCGGCGAGGCCTTTGATCAAGTGGCGCACTTCGATGATCTGCTTCGGATCGAGGCCGATGGTCGGCTCATCGAGAATGATCACGTCAGGATCGTGAACGAGCGCTTGCGATAGTCCCACGCGCTGCTTGTAGCCGCGCGAGAGGCGCTTGATGATCTGGTCGCGCCGGTCGGTGATGTTGGTCTTCTCCATCGATTCGTCGACGGCCGACTTGCGCTTCTCCGACGGCACTCCCTTGATGCGCGCGACGAAATCGAGATAGCTGTGAACCGTCATGTCGAGATACACCGGCGGCGCTTCGGGCAGGTAGCCGATGTGGCGGCGCATCTCCATCGAATCGTCAAACACGTCAAAGCCGGCGACGCGCGCTGTGCCCGACGTAGCGGGCAGGTAGCCGGTGAGGATGCGCATCGTGGTGGTCTTGCCGGCGCCGTTGGGCCCGAGGAATCCGAGGATCTCGCCCTTTTTCACGGTGAACGAAAGGTCGTCCACCGCTTTGAAGTCGCCGTAGCTCTTCGACAAATTCTGCACTTCAATCAACGAAAGCCTCCAACAGGTGCACGCGGGGATTACCGCGGGAGTATCAGCCGACCTTTATACTAAAAACTGGGGGAAATTGCAAACCGTGCCGGCTCAATCGAAGTTACAACCGGAGACATTTAGTTCGTGGTA
>Ga0206966_1024_pt1 | contig 52779 bp, 37 predicted proteins | sample Alteio_BWOrgHeat_23_FD_152970 | JGI IMG/M metagenome (GOLD analysis project Ga0206966, IMG submission 152970) | Enriched cells from forest soil in Barre Woods Harvard Forest LTER site, Petersham, Massachusetts, United States -... | ecosystem: Environmental > Terrestrial > Soil > Temperate forest >...
TAACGTTTTGCTTCGAATTGGCGCCCGGTCTCCATCAATACAAGTCCGCGGTAAAGGTCGATCAACCAAGGCCAGACTTGATTTTTCTCGCGCACAAAAATCGCGCGAGCTTTTCGGAAAAGCTCCAGCGCGGGAATTGCCTGCCCTTGTTGTCCCAGCGCAATCGCTTCGTTCGTAATCGATTTCGCTTCCTCGTAGCCCATCCCGAGGGCATTAAATCGGGTGAACGACTCGCGGGCAGTGTCCGCGGCTGCCTTACTCAGGTTGAGTTCAAGGTAGATTTCGGAGAGATCGAGATAGCATAGGCTCAGGACGTGCGCGTCGCCGTTGAGTTCGCAGGCGGTGCGAGTCTCACGAAGCATCTGGATGGCGCGGCCATATTCTCCGCGCAGGTAGTATAGGTAGGCGATGTTGTAGTCGGTCTGGGTGAGAAGGATGGGCAACTTATATTTGACGCACAGGCGGCGAGCGGTTTTGTAGGTAGAGAGCGCTCGGGGAAAATCGTTCAAGCTGATCAGGCTGACCGCCATGTTATTCAGGACGACGGCAAGACCTTCGCTATCTTTCAAGGGGACAAGCAGGCGATACGCCTTGTCGTAGCAGGCTAAGGCTTCTTCAAACCGGTCCTGCCGGTGAAAAACATTTCCAAGATTGATCTGAACGTGGCCGAGGCGTTTTTTGTCGCGTAGAACACGGAAGATTTTCTTTGCTTCGGCGGCATATTGAAAAGCTTTGTCATACTCCCCAAGCAAGAGCGAAGGCTGAATCAGTGCGTTCAGCGTGCGCGCGAGTTCGGACTTGTTGCCGATTTTCTTCCACTGTTCCAATGCTTGCCCGTGAAGCTCGAGGGCCAGTTTGTTTTCCCCTGTAATGTAGTGGACGTTGGCCTTCGACCGGAGCGCTAACCCGATCGACGATGGGTCATCAATCAGTTGAGCTAACCTCAGCGACGACTGCGCCAACACCAAAGCCTCCGCGGTGTTGATCCGCAGCTTGCTTCGAGTGATCTCCGCAAGAGAAGTAACGGACGCGGGATTGTGGACGCTCTTTGCCGAGGCGATGAGTTCGGTGCGGCTGGCTTCGTCGGGACGCTTCAATATCTCGACGACGAAAGCGTCGAGGCTCGAGGCGGACGCAGACCCGGCTGAAGACAGACGAACCGCCTTCCCTGTCCTTCGCTTTGCGGCTCTGGGTTTCCGCTTAGCGGCTTTCATCAGTTGAAGAGTTTTCCTTTTAGACGCGTCCGCAGGCGGTCGAGACATTGCTGGCGCATGAAACCGATTGAGCCCGTTGAAATTCCCAGGCTGTTGGCAATCGCCTTATAGGGCCGAGATGGTTCCTCGAAGAAAAGCATCTGGACCAGTTGCTGACAGCGCGGAGACATGGCGGCCACGGCTTCGCGGATGCGCTGCTCGGTTTCAGCTTCTTCGACAAGCTTGTCACCGACCGGCGGAACTTCGATTGAATCGACGGGCGATTTTTCCGAATCCGAGCTAACGAGACGCTGGCTTTTGGCTTTCGCGTGGTAGCACTTGTGCGAGGTGACCATGATGATCCACTTCGGTAGCGCTTTCGGCTCGCGAACGTTCTTCAGGTCGGAAAGAAGGTTCATGCAGACTTCCTGAAAAATGTCTGCGGCTTCATCGCGGCTGAATCCGTATTTGATCGGGATAGAAAAAATCAGGTTCTTATACTTATCAACGAGCTCCGCCCAGGCTTCTTCACCGCCCTTAAGGCAATCGGCAACTAGCTCGTCGTCGCCGCGAACCGCTGCTTCTTTTTCTGCGTCGCCGGAGGTCACTGGCACGAATTAGCTCCCTTTTCGTAGAAGTACGTCTGATCCACACCGGCGAGCGCGTACGGTTCGATGATGGCCGGCTGTACGTTTCCAAGATTCTTCTTTGCGGCAAATAGAACATTCGGACTGACGAGCGAGATGAACGGCAGATTTTGTTGTTCGATTTCCTGAACCCGATCGTAGAGAGCCTTGCGCTTCTTGTACGCGACCGTCGTCATCTGTTGGTTCATAAGACGATCGATCTCGGCCTCCCATGGAGTGGCTGGCGAGGCCTCGTTCAGGTGCCAAACGTGCGTCGCACCAGAACTGAGCCAAATGTTCATTTCGGAAGTCGGATCGGCGTCTCCGCTCGTCAATGCCAGCACCGCGGCGTCGTAGTCGAAGGTGTTGAACACGCGATCCAGCAACGCGCGGAATTCCAGCGGCACCACTTGAACGTTCATTCCCAAGTCCCCAAGGTCCTGCTGAACTAACGTCGCGATCTTTGAGCGCGGCTGGCTCGAAACACTCACGGCGATCGTGAAACTGACCGGCGTGCCCTTGGGGTCCTTCAAGTTCCCGTCGCCGTCCCAGGAGTACCCAGCGTCTTTTAGGATTTTGCGAGCTTGGTCGAGAGAACGCGCCGGACGCGGCAGAGATGTGTTGATCCATGCTTTGTCCGCCGGGGTTACGTGCTCCCACAACGGAGTCGCGCGTCCTCCATAAACAAGCCTCACGAGTGCGTCGCGATCGATCGCGGAGGACACGGCCTTGCGGAACCGCACGTCGCCAAACCACGTCTGCTTTCGCTGCACGTCCGGCAAATTCTTTGACGACACATCGTTTAAATTGAAATCGAGAAAATTAAACTCGAGACTCGCTCCCAGATCGTTCAGGCACACATTCGGAGAACTGTTGGCGGAGTTCTTTAGAATGGCGTAGGAAGATGCGCTCATCGGGCTCAGCACATCGGTGTCTCCCGATTCGAATCGCAGCAGCTGCGCGTCTTCGTTTGCCACGAACAGGAAATCGAGTTCCGAAAGATATGGCAGCCGCACGCCAGACTTATCTTGCTTCCAGTAGAACGGATTCCTTTCGAGCGCGATTTGTTGTCCCGGAACGTAGGGCCGGAAACGAAATGGGCCCAGGCCTGCGATGTCGGAGGGGGCCGCATTCAGCGCCCACTGCTTCGCAAGGGTGCCGTCGGCGAGTGACTTTTCTAGTTTGTGGCGCGGCAGCATTGCAACGCTGTCGAAAATCCGTTCGCCTGCGGCGTAGGTGTCCGGCAGCGTGAAGCGAACGGTGTAGGTATCGACCCTTTCAACGGCGATCGGCTTGCCATTGATCGTCAGCAGGTCACGTTGAGGCGAGTGAATCTTCTCGTCCTGATACACGCGGAAACTGAACACCACATCGTCGGCGTCGAATGGCTGGCCGTCCGAGAATCGCAATCCTTCACGAAGCTTGATCGTGATGATCTTTCCGTCGGCGGAGACTTTCCAGGACTTCGCCAGTGCCGGCTCCGTCTTCAGCGACACGCGATTGATGTGAATCAGATCCGCGTGCATCGACGAGAGTACGTCGCGCGAAATCGTGTCGGCCGCCAGAACTGGATTCAGCGTTTTGGGTTCCGATCGAAGTGCGAATACCAGACGCCCGCCGGGATGGCCCACTGGCGAATCTGTTTGAAGTAATTCTTCGTGACTAGTTAGCGCAGCCTGCGAGGATCGGGGTGCGCTTATTTGAAAAATGGCGAATGAAATCGCACACACGCCGAGCGTGGCGCAAACGTGTCGAGGCGATACAGTCCGAGCGCTGACTCCCAAGGATGCTCTCCCACCTTCACATCATAGGCGGTATATCATCCCGCTGAAGGATACTGGTGACCTCGTGGTAGCTAAAGAATAACGGCACTACGGCACAAACGGGCAAAACGAGCCACCAATGCAGTGCTAGCGACTCGTAACGCGCGAGCGGCGCTAGAATGGAACCCCAGCTAGGGATGGGTTCGCCCACGCCAAGTCCTAGAAAAGAAAGGGTCACTTCGGCGATTACGAATTGGGGTATCAGCAGTGCGGCTTGGGTTAGAAGAAGTGAGCCGGTTTGGGGCAGCACGTGGCGGCGAAAGACGTACCACTTGCCGCCGCCTATCACCGAAGCAGCGACCACAAAATCCAGCTCTTGTGCGCTGAGAATTACGCCACGAAAAAGCCGCGCAGGCTTTGCCCATCCAACGAGCGCGACAACGGACAGGAGTATCAGCAACGACACCGACGCGCTGGTACGAAGCGGCAAGATTGCGCGCACGGCAAGCAATAGGTAAAGCCACGGCAGCGCCATGAAAAGCTCGGTGAACCTCATGATCACAACGTCGACCCACCCGCCGAACGTGCCGCACAGAGCACCAACTCCGAGACCGATAAAAAGCGCAACCGCCGCCGCGAGCGTCCCGACTATCAACGAAATGCGTGCCCCATATATGAATCGGGAGAGTTGGTCGCGTCCGTATTCGTCCGTGCCAAAAATAAAAATGCTCGCCGGGCTGGCGACCCCGAATAGGTGCCGACGTCCGGAAAGAATATTCGCGAATTTGTATTTCGCCCCCTGGATGAAAAACTCGAGCGGGTACCGCTGCGATCGAACTTCCTGATAGCTCTCGAGCTCTCCCGGCAGCTCCACGTACCTGTAAACGAACGGACGCAAATGCCAGTGTCCACTTTCGTCCACGACGTGGATTCGCGTCGGAGGGCAGTTCGTGTGCTCGCGATCACTCACCGCAAAGCCGTACGGTGCGAAGAACTCCGCAGCAATCGCGACGAGATAGAAGCTCGCGATGACGGCTACAGAGATGCGGAGCAATGAGAGATGCCGCATGGCTAGCTAAGTCGAATCCGTGGATCGTTCCAATACAGCAGAAGATCCGCGATCAGGTTGCCGACGACCATGAAGAGCGTCGAGAGCAACACGACATCGACGACCACAAACAAATCTCGCGAGTAGATCGACTCCAAAAAAAGCGGCCCGAGCCCCGGCCACTGCATGATCACTTCTACGATCAACGACACACTCAGCAAATAGCCAATCGAAAAGCCCACGAACGGGAAAATCGGATTCGCCGCTGCCGGCGCTGCCAGCCTCCAGATCACTCGCATCCGACGAACGCCGCCCAGTCTCGCGGCTTCGATATACGGAGCACGCAGTACGTCAAGCATCGACGCGCGAATATGTCGGACAAGTACAGGAAGAATCGCGAAAACCAAAATCAGAACGGGTAGGAAAAGATGTCGCATTAGGTCGAGCACCTTTCCTCCGATCGAGAACGCGTCGAAATCCAGCGAAGACATTCCGCCTATCGGCGTGTACTTGAGCCGCAAAGCGACGTATAGCAAGCACAGTGCGAGAAACGGTTCGGGGAGCGAAACAAGCAGCGACGTCGCGAGACCCGTGACACGATCGATCGCGCCATTCGACGTCGCACACCAGATTCCGATCGGAATCGAAATCAACCACGCGAGAATCGTCGCCGTGATCGTCAGCAGGAGCGTATTGCGTGTGGGCGCCCAAATAAATGATCTCACGTCCATACCGTAGGAGAACGAAAACCCCGCATCGCCGTGCAACAACCCCTTAGCCCAGTAGAAGTAGCGCTCCACGATGGGCCGATCAAGCCCGTATCTCGTGCGTTCGGCGGCGATCGTTGCGGAAGACACCCGCGGATTCGTTCGCATCTCGTCAAACGGCTTTCCAGGCGCGAGCGTGAGCAGGAGAAAAGAACAAATCGAGACAGCCAAAAGCAGTACGACGGTGTGCGCAATCCGATGGAAGACGTATTTCATTTTTCGATTTCAAGCGCTCCGCCGCGAGCGTTTCCGATTATCGAGCTACAACATTTCGGCCAGCAAAGATCGCGTCTCCAGGTGCACTGGATTGGTAAACAATGCTGTTCGGTCAGCGTTCTCCACGATTCGCCCCCCGTGCATCACCGCCACCCGGTCGGAAAGTGCCGCGACGCCGAATAGGTCGTGCGAGATGTGCAGGTAGGCCACGCCGAATTGCTCTTGCAGTTCCGCGAGCAGGTTCGAAAGCTGCGCCTTTATCGAAAGGTCCAGCGCCGTTAGTGGCTCATCGAGGATCAGCAGCTCCGGTTCCACCGAGAGCGCTCTCGCGATTGCGACTCTCTGCCGTTGACCGCCGCTCAACTCTGCTGACCGCCGCGTCAGAAAGGAATAGGGCAGTCCAACCGCGTCGACGACACTCCTCGTGCGTTCGCGCCGCGATTGCGCATTGCCAACTCGGTGAATCGCAAGCGGCTCGCTGATAATTTCCTCGACAGTCATCCGTGGGCTCAATGAACTGGCGGAATCCTGAAACACAGCCTGAACTTTCCGCCGAATCGCTTTGCGCGCGGGGCCAGCCGCGTGGAGGTAATCCATTCGAGCGATGAAAATGTCGCCGCTGTCCGGTCGCACAAGACCTACGATGCATTTCACTAGCGTGGACTTGCCCGATCCCGATTTACCCACGATCGAAAGAGTTTCGCCCGCGCGAATCTCAAACGAGATGTCCGCAAGACCCGCCGCAGCCCCAATACCAGCGATTTTGCCAGTCAAACGTTTCTTGTACTGGAAATTCAGATTCGAGACGCGAAGTGCCAGCGCCGCGGCCTCAACGCTCATAAAGCACACACTCCACTTCTCCACGGCCTTCCGTTGAAGCATTTTCTGGGGCTTTCTGCGCGCAAGTGTCCCGCTTCTCCGCGCACCGGGGCGCAAACGAACAACCCGCGAACGATTCGAATGCGTCGGGCGCCGCGCCCGGAATCGAAGCCAATCGCGCCCCCTTCCGATCCTCGTGAACCGAGATGCCCGACTTCGCACATCGCATCAACTCTGCAACGTAGGGGTGAAGCGGAGAATCAAGGACGTTGGCTGTCGGTCCGATCTCGATGAACCGTCCCGCATACATCACTGCTACGCGGTCCGCAAAATTGCGAACGCGCAGAGGATTGTGCGTGATCCACAGAACCGATACACGCCGCTCCGCACGGAGCGAGGAAAACAGTTCGAGAATTTCAGCTTCGGTAACAGTATCCAGTGAGGATGTTACTTCGTCGCAAACTACAATCTCGGGACCACATGCCAAGGCCATCGCGATCGAGAGCCGTTGCTTCTCGCCACCACTCAACTGGTGTGGGTACTTCGCCGCGTAACGCTCGGCGGGCCGTAAACGAACAACCTCCAACAACTCGTGAACACGCCCTGCGATCTGCTGACGTGTCACTCCATGCGCTTGTACGAATTCTGCAAGCTGTGTTCTCGCTCGAAGAAACGGGTTCAGGACAAGCGACGCCTGCTGCCCGATCATCGCTATGCCCCGCGCACCAACGTCCGCGCTAGACCGCGAACCCACACTTCCCCATTGCCCGCCCTTAAACCTCAGTGTTCCGACGCATTGCGCTCCGCCGAGCCTCGCCCCGGCCAGAACCTTGGCGAATGTGGATTTCCCGCTCCCAGACTCGCCAAGAATCGCGATGATCTCGCCTGCCTGGATTGTGAGACTCGCGCCTCGAAGCGCGTGCGAAGGCGCGTGGTCCCGCGTCTGGAACGTCACTTGAATGTTTTCCGCTGTGAGTAAGGCCATCGATCGACCGTCTGGTTCACCTTATCGCGCCGTTCCGGCAGTCCGTAAACTCTTCACCGTTCGTATGTCTTACCGATAACGACACTTCGATGTATTTCCAGGGGTTGAGCTATCGAGTCCGACACATGAAAGGACCGACATAGTTGCCTATCATTTCGGGGCACCGTATCAATTGATAACGGTCAACGGCTCGCATTGTAAGCGAGGTTTTCTAACCGCGATCGCCAAAGCGCCAGCCCAAGCGCGAGTCGGTGCATAGGCAGTTGTTTCATTTCGGAACATCACTGACGAAGAATTCCGATGGTTGGGCAGCGACCAAACTCTTTATTAGAACAGTCCGGTCGTGCAACGAGAGCAGTTTATGCAATCTAAGATTGGCCAAAATAGTCCGCGTTCATCGCGAACGCAAAACGACATTCGATGGACGCGCCACATCATAACTGGCGTGGTTTTTGCCGCCGTGTACTACGGTCTGGATTACACGGCCGTGAATCTTCAGATCGCCCCTGGTGTAAGTGCATGGTATCCGCCTTCCGCGCTATCTCTGGTCTTGCTGTCAGGCATCAGCCTCTGGTACTCGCCCGTCGTTTTTCTCGTTGGAATGATCGCGGAGGTTGTTAATTACCACCAATCTCCGTTTGCGCCTTACACCGTCATCGAAACCGCGGACGTCGCGATCGGCTATCTCGTTGCGGCAGCTATCCTGCGCAAGTATCTGAAGCTCGATCGAATGTTTCACCGCGTCCGAGATTTTGGCTGGTATTTCGGGATCGTCGCTACGGCCGCGTTTTGCGTCGCGGTCCTGGGCGTGGCCATGCTCGAACTATCCAGTCCGGAGTTGCACGTGCCCTACTGGCGGACAGTCTTCAATTGGTGGGTGGGCGACACTGTCGCTCTGGTCAGCGTGGCGCCGTTTCTCTTTCTCTACGTCTTACCGCACCTGCGGCACTGGCTGGGCATTCGCGGCGGCGGCGACACGCGCCAGTGGCTGGATCCCATTCTACCCACGAAACCCTTGAGCGGTTGGCAACGAGTCGTCTTGAGTTCTCAGTTTGCCGTTGCAATCTTCACGCTCTGGCTCGTTTTTGGCACTCGCGTGGGTAATCACTTCGATTTGTTGTACCTCTGTTTCGTTCCCGTCGTCTGGATCGCAGCAAGCGGCGGCGCGCAACGCACAGCCATCGGGCTCATCGTCGTCAATTCCGGTGCTGTCGCTGCGGTCTTACTGATGCACCCGGTTTCATTTTCATTTGGGGAACTCCAGCTGCTGATGCTGGTGATTTCGGTGACCGGTGCCTCGTTAGGCGCGGCGGTTGACGAAAACACCTTCAATGAAACGAAACTCCGAACGAGTACGACACACCTCAACGCGCTGATCGACAACAGCCCTCTCGCAATCGTGTCTTACGACCATGCAGGCCGAGTCACGATGGCAAATCCCGCATTCGAAAAGCTGTTTGGATACCTCCACGCCGAGATCGTCAACAGGCCGCTCGATCGGTTGATTACATCGTCGGAGTTCGAAGCCGAAGCTACCGAAATAATGAAGAGCATGAATTTCGGAGTCTCCGTTCACACCACCACGAAACGGATCCGCCGGACCGGTGAGTTGGTCGTCGTTGAACTCTTCGGTGTGCCGCTCTACGCTGGCGGCGCGGTCAACGGTGGCTATGAAATCTACAAAGACGTCACCGATCAGAAAAAATTGGAAGAGGAACTCGCGCTTTCGCAGAAACTGCAAGCCGTAGGCCGCCTGGCGGGGGGCGTGGCTCATGATTTCAACAATATTCTCGGCGTCGTTCAAGGTTACAGCGAGTACATGGTCGAGCAACTCCCGGCAACCGACCCGATGCGGGAAAGCGCCGAGGAAATCCTGCACTCCGCGCATCGCGGCTCGGGCCTTGTGCGGCAGCTGCTTTCATTCAGCCGCAAACAAGCCATCGAGCAGGTGGTTCTCGATCTGAACGCGGTGATGTCCAGCGTGCAGACTCTCATGACCAGACTGATTGGCGAAGATATCGACCTCAAGGTTCGATTGGCTCCTGAAGTCGGGCGAATCAAAGCGGATCCTGGTCAACTGGAACAAATCATTCTCAACCTCGCCGTTAACGCACGAGACGCAATGCCGCGCGGCGGCGTGATCGAGCTTGAAACATCAAACTGCACCTCAGAGAATCCGGTCACGTCACGCCTGGAGCCGTACGTGATGATGCTGTTCCGAGACTCCGGCGTCGGAATGTCGCAGGAGACTCTGAGCCACATTTTTGAGCCGTTTTTCACCACGAAAGAAAAGGGCAAAGGTACCGGGCTCGGGTTGTCCACCGTTTACGGAATCGTTGAACAGAGCGGCGGTCAGGTTCGCGTGGAGAGCGAATTGGGTCGGGGCACAACCTTCCGAATCTATTTTCCCTGCGTGGATGCGCCGACCGTTGCGCGGCGTCCGGAGGAAACTCACGGCACTACGCTCGGCGGCGCCGAAACCATCTTGCTGGTCGAAGACCAGGAGGAATTTCGGCGCATGATGGCGAACTACCTCACACGCCATGGCTACAACGTCTTGATCGCACGGAACGGCGCGGAAGCGATTCAGATTTCCAGCGCACGCCACGAATCGATCGATCTCCTGTTATCGGACGTCGTCATGCCTGGGATTCGCGGGCCGCTACTGGCCAAGATACTCGCGCAGTCTCGATCGGAAATGGCCGTGCTTTTCATGTCAGGCTACACGGATGGTTCACTCGACGATTCTCTGCAATCGAGGAATGCCTCGGGTAATTCTGGCAGCTATGGATTGATCTCGAAGCCGTTCACCTGGCAAGCACTCGGAACCAGAATTCGCGACGTGCTTGAAACGCCGCGGTTGAAACGGGAGATGAATGTGAGTTTGGGTTTGGACGATCTTGCACCACGGTAAGAAAACGGCCGCTATCTCTTTAAGGAGCTCAAATGCCACGCATTTTGCTGATCGAAGACGACGAACAGATGCGGAAACTCATCAAGCAGCGACTCTCGGACACTTACGAAGTGTTTGACACGGGAGACGGCACCGAAGCGTTGGGACTCGCATTGGAACACCGCCCGGACGTCATACTGCTCGACCTCATGATGCCCCGCTACTCGGGTCTCGAACTCTGCCAGACGCTGTCGTCGGTCGGCCCGACCCAACGCATTCCGATTCTCGTCATCACGGGAGACGCGAACGCCGACACAAAAGCCTACTGCCTGAATCTCGGCGCGTGGGACTACTTCGAAAAGCCCGTTGATTTCGCGCGGCTCAAAACCACCCTGGCTAACATCCTGAAAGCGACTCCACAACCACAAGCCTCAGAAGCAACGGTTCACCTGAAAGTAATCGTCAAACTTCGCGGCACAGGCACACAGGGCAAAGAGTTCGAACTCCTTACCTGGACCGATGAAGTGAGCCCGTCTGGTTTTCTCTGTCGCTGCTCAGTGCCGGTCGCGAAAGAATCCACCGTGGAAGTCTTCGTGACGAGCCGGCAGGGCGAACGCCGCATTGGTGAAGCGGAATTGACGAACATTCAGTGGGAGAACATGCCTTGGCAAGCCTGCCAATTTAAATTCAGCGGCCCCGTCACGGATTGGGTTGTTTAAGCGAGCTAGCGCCGTTTTCCTGCGCCGCGTCCGTGAGCCTTTGCGGCATACAGACCCTGATCCGCTGCCACGATAAGTTGGTCCGTGCTCCGGCCGTGCGACGGGTACGTTGCAGCGCCCGCGCTCACGGAAATACTCGGGGCTTCCGCTTCCGTTGCCAGGCAATCCGCAATTCTCTTCGCTGCGTTCTTCGCCCCGTCCATCGACGTTTCAGGCAGCACGACACAGAATTCGTCTCCGCCGTAACGCGCCGCCAGATCCGTGGACCTGCCCTGCGATCGCAACGCATTCGCAACTCGGCACAGTGCGCGGCTTCCACATAGATGCCCGTGCGTGTCGTTGAGTGTTTTCAGGCCGTCGAGATCCAGCATCACAATCGAAAACGATCGTTTCGTGCGCTCACAGCGCTTGATCTCAAGTTCCATGCAATCGATCAGCCTTCTGTAATTCGCAAGACCTGTCATCGGGTCTGTGAATGCAAGCTCTCGCAGCCTTTCCATCACCAAATGACGATGGGTGATATCCACTGCCGCTCCAACGCAGCCGACGATTCTTCCGTCGCGGGCGCGCAGCGGCGCCACGCGAGCAAAGTACGCCTTGTCGCCTTCCCGCAGCTCGTAGCTCACCGTCTCACCGTGCAGAGCCCGATGGTGCATTTGCATGTGCCGTTCGCCACTCGTACAGCCCGCGATCGATTCCCCGAGATCCAGGGAAGGACTGGTTGCGCCTGAGGAATTCTTCCACGCGGCTGGCGCCGTGCCATACGTGACGCGCAGTTTTCGATCGGTTGACCAAAAATGCGCCGGCGCCTGGGTCAATGTCTGGAGCACATCGAGCGAGCATCCCGATGCGAATTCGTCGATCCTCATGACCGCCTGGTCTTCAAAAGAATGAGAAGTCTTTAGTTCCATCACTCGCTCCCTGCGTGCTGTGCCACATTCAACGCACGTGCCTTTAACGAAGGAGTCGGAGCGGGACATCTCATTAAGGGAATCTTGCAGGCTTTTGCTTCCAGGACAACAGTCACGCCGCGTCGTGATTTGAAACAAATCTCCCATCAAACGGGGTTCATTCAGCCCCTTGATGCACGAAAACGATATTCACGAGTGTTTCGAAGAGGCGAAAATGAGCACACCTTGCACGTATCCGGGCTGTTTTCACCTTGCAGTCTCAGTGGCGAGTCGTACCTGTGCGGAGCATTTCCTCGACGAGAGTTATTCCCGCGTGAACGATTATTCGCGGGCGCTGATTCGCGACGACGTCGATAGCTTCTCGCTCAGCGAAATGAAGATCGCCCTGTATGCGATTGCAGATAGGGCATGTGTGATCGCGCAGACGACAACACTCGCTAAAATCGATCAAATCCGCCTGCTAGAACTCGAAGAACTTGTAGGAAAGACGCTCTGCTCGATGCGCGCACTCGGGCGAAATCAACGATTCCCACCCGTCGATTACAGCGCATCCGAAAGCCAGGCTGCCGCTCAATAAAAGTTAATTCCGGCGGCGCGTCAGAGCGTTGAGCCGTGTTTCATTGGCGCTGAACTTTCCGTAACAGTGGGCATCACCCTCCGAAACGCTAGAATTCGCGCTTACACGCGCCAAGTTAAGTCCCTACGCTCCAGTAAGCTGCGCGACACGTGTTCCAGCCTGAAACGTAATGTTGCACTTTGCAACAGTGAAGTTCACAAGGCCGTCACCTATTTTATTCGCTATATCAATCTTGAACCACACGACTCCTTTCCCATAATGAAACGCGTACCACACCTGAACACCGCTTCGGAGGAAGTCATGAAGAAGATTCTCGCACTCGTAGCAGTCGTCACTCTCGTCGCGTTGTTCGCGACCGGCTGCGGCAACACCAGCGCAGGCGGACAAAACGAACTCATCATTAGTCCGTCCTCAGCTCGTATCGATGCTGGGTCGTCCAAGACGTTCTCAGCTTCGTCTCCGAACGATTCGGCGTTCCAAGGTGTGAAGTGGACTCTCAGCGGCGCCGGCACATTGACCAACGCGACCGCTTACGATGTGACCTTCGTCGCATCGTCCACGGCGGGGACGGCGCAACTCACCGCGACGTCGATCTCAAACTCAGCCTTCGTCGCGACTGTGTCCGTCACGACGGACGCCGATCCGAAGATCTCGAGCGCCACGATGCCGACGGCCTGGATTGGCACGGCATACAATTCTTCGGTCGTGGCGACGGGCGGCGTTGCGCCACTCACGTTCGCGGTCACCTCTGGCTCGCTGCCGCCCGGCCTCTCACTGAATGGCTCCTCTGGCGCGATCACGGGGATTCCGACCACCGTTGGCTCTTACACGTTCACAGTGACGGTCACGGATTCCAATGTTCCACCGATGACGTTTGCATGGCCCATCACGATCAACGTCGCTAACCCGCTAGCCATCACGAAAGTCACTTTGCCGGCCGCGAATGTCGGCACCGCATATTCGTTTCAGCCAGCAGCGACCGGCGGAACCACGCCGTACACTTGGTCGATCTCCGCAGGCTCATTGCCTCCGAGCCTGACGCTCAATTCCACGACCGGCCAGATCAGCGGAATTCCGTCGGCGAATGGCACCTCGTCGTTCACGCTCCAGGTTTCGGATTCTTCTACTCCCGCGCAGACTGCTATGCTCTCCACAAGCGTCACGGTTGGAGGCCAGTCGAGCCAGCTCTCCATTCCCGCTCAGACGCTGCTGGATGCCACGGTCGGCGTCGCCTACTCGGGCGCGTTGCAGGCAAACGGTGGCAAAACTCCGTACACGTGGACGGTTACCTCAGGCTCATTGCCCGCTGGGCTCAACCTGAACGCTTCAACTGGCGCGATTACCGGTACGGCGACCGCGGCTGCGACGTCGAACTTTACCGTTAAGGTCACGGACTCGTCTTCACCCGTGCAATCGGCCTCCGCCTCTTTGTCGCTGCGCGCTGACGCTGCATTCTCGATCAGCATCTCGGCCTTGCCGGCGGCGTTCAAGTCCGTCCCCTACACCGCCACCCTCACCGCCACGGGTGCGGTTGGAGCGACCACCTGGGAGGTCACGAACGGCAGTTTGCCGGCCGGACTTTCGCTGAACGCATCAACCGGCGTTATCTCCGGCACGCCTTCTGCCGTCGGCACGTCCAGCTTCACGTTGCAGTGCACGGACTCTGCAACTCCTCCACGCACAGCAACACAAGTTGTCAATTTGGTTGTCAACTTGCAGCTCACTCTTAGTTCTCCCGTATTGCCCAATGGCACCATCGGAGTTGCGTACAACTCCACTCCGGCCGCCACGGGTGGCACTGCGCCGATCACGTGGAGCATCACGGCTGGTGCATTGCCTCCGGGTCTCTCATTGAACGCGGCAACTGGCGCAATCGCCGGCACGCCGACCACGGCTGGCACGTACAACTTCACACTTCAACTCAAAGACTCATCGTCACCGGCGCAAACAGCGTCGGCGCAAGCGACGATCATCATCAACTCGCCGCTGTCAGTCACGATCCCTGTTTTGCCGAATGCAATTTTGAACGTACTCTACTCAACGACGCTCAAAACAACCGGCGCAGTAGGCCCGCTCACATGGTCGATTTCAGCAGGATCCCTGCCAACCGGCTTAACGCTCAACGCAACCACGGGCGTCATCACCGGCACGCCGACGGTAACGGGTCTCGCGACGTTCACCGTTAAAGTCGCTGACTCTGCAGTCCCGCCGCGGTCGGCTACAGCGCAAACGACGATCCTTGTCGTCGGCGCCCTTTCGATCTCGGGTGGCACGCTGCCAAATGCCGTCAGTGGCACCGCATACTCCGCCACGCCAATCGTGACGGGTGGTACTCCGCCGCTCACGTGGTCTGTCTCGGCGGGCATTTTGCCTCCGGGCTTGTCGCTCAATCCAACGACGGGTGCGATCTCCGGCACTCCTACAACGCCGGGTGTTTACGCCTTCACGCTTCATGTCACCGATTCCTCCACGCCACTTCAGTCGGCGAATATCAACGCGACGATCACGGTAAACGCCGCGCTCGCGCTGACCGTGCCGACGCTGCCTGACGCAATCTCCGGTGTGCCTTACGTTGACACCCTGATCGCGACGGGCGGCACGCTGCCGTACACCTGGTCCATCACGTCCGGCGCTCTGCCCGCGGGATTGACTTTGAATCCGACCACTGGCTTGATCGCCGGCACGACGACGGCGACGGGCACCTCGAATTTCACGGTGACCCTCAATGACTCGGCGCAGCCTGCGCAAGCCAAGTCGTTCAATCTGAGCATTCGTGTGGATTCGGATCTGACCATCAGCCCAATTACGCTTCCGACCGGCATCGTCGGCTTGCCTCTGAGCACGACGATCTCGGCCTCCGGCGGCGTCGGTCCGCTTACGTACTCCGTCTCCGCCGGCGTTCTGCCGAACGGACTTTCACTTAACGCAGCGACCGGCGTGATTTCCGGTACGCCGCTCTCGGTCGGCACGGGAGCCTTCACGATTCAAGTGAAAGACTCTTCGAACCCGCCGCAAATTAAGACCACTGCGTCACTCTCGCTCGTCATCGACGCCGCGCTCAGCATAAACACCACCACTTTGCCGGGTGCAATCTCGGGCGTTCTGTACAACACGACGCTCTCGGCCAGCGGCGGCGTTGGCCCGATCACGTGGTCGGTCACTGCAGGCGCCTTGCCCACCGGCTTGACGCTGAATGCATCGACCGGCTTAATCTCGGGCAGCTCCACTGCGCTGGGTCTCGCCAGCTTCACGGTTCAGGCGAAAGACTCCAACACTCCTGCTGACGTCAAGACTCTGGCCGTCACGATCCTTGTGACGCCGGTGCTCACGATCTCAACCTCAACTCTGCCAAACCCAATCCTGAGTGTGCTCTACTCCACCACGCTCACGGCTACGGGTGGTACCGGACCGATTACCTGGTCCGTCTCCGCTGGTGCCTTGCCCACGGGCTTGACCCTGAACGCAACCACCGGCGTCATCTCTGGTATCCCCGGTTTGGCAGGACTCACTAACTTCAGCGTGACCGCGACGGACTCGTCCACGCCTGCGCAGACGAAGACGGTCGCTCTCTCGCTGCAAATCAACACGGCGCTGACATTCCCGGTCACTTCGCTGCTCAACGCCGTGCTGGGCAATCTCTACAACACGACGCTCACCGCATCGGGCGGCGTTGCTCCGATCACGTATTCCGTTACTGCCGGCAATCTGCCGCTCGGTCTCTCGCTCAGCACGGGCGGTGTGATCAGCGGTACGCCGACGGCTCTCGGCACTGCATCCTTCACGGTCACGGCAAAGGATTCGTCGAATCCGCCGCAAACCAAATCTGTGGCGCTCAGCATCTTGACGAATCCGCTGCTCTCAATCGTCTCGTCCACGCTTCCGAACGACGTCATCGGTGCTCTCTACAACACGACGCTGACGACCACCGGCGGCGTGGCACCGATCAAGTGGGCAGTCACGGGCGGCACGATGCCCACCGGACTCTCGCTCAGCGCCACTACCGGGATCATCAGCGGAACTCCGACGGCTCTCGCGTCGGGCGCCGTGATCGTACAAGCGACGGACTCCTCGAATCCGCCGCAGGTACAGAACGTCTCGCTCAACCTCTCAGTCTTCGCAAAGTTGGGAATCACTCCGATCACGCTCGCTCCGGGATTGCTGAACCTCTCGCTCGACGCCTCGCTCGCGGCAACGGGCGGCAACGCACCTTACACATGGTCCGTCGTTTCCGGCACGCTGCCGCTCGGCGTCACGCTGGACGCAACCACCGGCGTTCTCTCCGGCACTCCAACCGTACTCGGATTGTTCAACTTCACCGTCCAAGTGACGGACTCCGCCGTGCCGGCTCAAACTGCAACCCTAGCACTGGGTCTGAATGTCGATTCGCCTGGAGTGAATAACAACCTGCTCAACGGCGACTATGCGTTCATGTTCCAGGGCTCGAACGAAGCCGGTCCCGTGGCGATCGTCGGTAGCCTGCAGACGGACGGCACCGGCAATGTGACCAGCGGCGTGCTTGACGTGAGCCAGTCCACCGGCGTCACGCAGAACGTTGCGCTCACTTCCGGCAACCTGACCATTAACTCCGACAACCGCGGCACGTTGACGTTTACCACTCCGACCCTCGGCACCCAGAACTTCCGCGTCGCAGTAGATGCGGCGGGTGCGCTGGTTCGCGTCATCGAAGCCGATGTCGCAGGCACGGGCACGATCCGCGGCAACGGTGTCATCAAGAAGCAGGATCCGTCCGCGTTCTCCGATTCGAACATCAGCTCCGCGCTTGCCTTCGAACTTGAAGGCAATACCCTGGCGGGCGGCCGCTCGGCTGTCATCGGAAGTTTGGTCACCGACGGCGGTGGAAAGATCACTTCGGGTCTGCTGGACGCGAACTCGGCGGGCACCGTGCACTCGAGCATCGCGGTCGCGAACACGTCAACGTACTCTATTACTGGTGCGACGACGGGGCGCGGCACGATCGCTCTTAACGCCGGCGCCCTCGGGACCGTTAACGGCGTGATTTACGTCGTGAACTCTACCGATATCTTCTTCCTCCGCACGGACGCGCTCGCTTCTGGCGTGGACATGCTAAGTGGAGAAATCTTGGGTCAATCGGGAGCCTTCGGTGTCCTTCCGGCAGGCACGGGCGTGCTCCACGTGGCGGGTAACTCGTCCACGAACGCCTCGACGTCGGTCGGCGCGGGTGTCGTAGTCAGCACTGGCCTCGGCATCCTCACTGGAACGTACGATTCAAACGACGGCGGTACCGTCAGCTCGAATCTGGGCGTCACGCTCGGCGGGAACACCGTCTCGAACGCAACGGCTGGCCGCGGGACTCTGACCTTCGCGGGTCAAAACCTCACGATGTACTTCATCACTGACAACGAGGCCTTCGTGATGGACGCTTCAGGCACAGAGGTGAAGACCGGCATGCTCGAACCGCAGATCGGCTTCCCGCTCACGCTTTTGAACCTCCAGACGATCAACTACATCACCGGCAGCCAGGGCGTAATCAACCCCGGTGCCACTTTCCAGTCGGGCGTCGAAACTGTCAGTCCGATTAACAGCCTCACTGGCACCGTCGCCGCCACGCTCGATACGAACGCGGTCGGCGCCGTCATCAACGTCGGGGACCTGCTGTCCTTGAACCTGACGTTGGCCGCCAACGGTCGCATCAGCGCCGGCAACACTATCTATTACCTCGTCGGGACGAATCGGGTTGTCGCGGTGGAAGTTGGCGCCGGCAATCTGCAGGCCCGGGTCCTGGTGGCCGATAAATAGTTCAAGCCGTCGAAGCTGCTGCAGGTGCGCGCCTTCACGCCGCGTGCGCCTGCTGCACTTCGGCAGTTGCCGACGAGCCGCCGGGCCCAGTGGCTGGCGGTTTCGCACAAAAACAAGCGACCGGGATAACGAAAATGTCAGCTACCGAATCGCGCCGGGATTTGATGGCACGCAGAGCGGAACTCAGGGTTTGTGTGGTGGATGACGACCCAGCCCTCGTGAAAATCACCTCCCGCCGTTTGAAACAAGCGGGTTTCGATGCAGAAGGCACCACCGATCCGGCCGATGCACTGCTCGGAGTGAGAGCCAGCAAGTATCACGTGGTTGTTCTCGACATCAAGATGCCGGGAATGTCTGGCCACGAGTTCCTAGAAAAGGCTCTTCCGATCGACCCCGCGCTGCTCGTGATTCTCGTCACAGGCTACTATTCAATCGAGTCCGCCATAGGCGCAATCAAGAAAGGCGCGAGCGACTATCTGTGCAAGCCGCTCGAATTCGACCGCTTACTCGCTACGCTCGATGAATTCGCTCTTCAGGCGGCCGAGAAGATGCACGCGCGGCAACTCGACGAGCAGCTTCTGCTCAATGCCGACTTTCAGGGCATCATCGGCAAAAGTCCCGCGATGCTCGAAGTTTTCGATCAACTCCGCAAAATCTCGCGGCACTTCACGACGGTACTAATGTCCGGCGCGACCGGCTCCGGTAAAGAAGTCGTCGCGCGCGCGCTGCACACTCTGAGCCCTGCAGGCCGTAGCGAATTTCATCTCTGTACGTGTTCCGCTCTCGAAGATATCTCGCTCGACGACGGCATTCTTCATTGGAAGCAAATGGCAAACCTCGACCGGCCACTCGTGACTGTCAACCCTGCCGAGTCAGGCACGCTGTTCCTCGATGAAGTCACCGAACTACCGTTGCACCTGCAAGGTGCGTTGCTAGCAACTCTTCAGAACATCGAGACTGGACGCTCACGCGGCAACGACACGGCCACTGGTCTCCGTATCATCGCGTCGTCGAGCCACGATCTGAAAGAAGAGGTGACGGCGAATCGTTTTCGCGAGGATCTATACTTCCGCCTCGCGCCCCTCGAGGTTCGCGTTCCGACGTTGGCGCAACGAGCTCAGGACATTCCCCTGCTCGTTCAACACTTTCTGCGAACTTGGAATTCCGTGTACGGCACCTCGTTCCGCGGCCTGACCCGTCGCGCTCAAATCGCGTTGCTTCACTACACTTGGGCCGGCAATGTCCGCGAACTGGAGCACACCATCTGTGGCGCGATGATGGTGGGTTCGGGTGCTTTCATCGACATCCGCGACCTCCCCAAACACGTCCAGAACCCGGGACGCACCCAGCCCACGCCAGATTGGAAACCGATGAGCCTGGCCGACCTTCGACGCACGCACGTCGATCGCGTCCTCCAGGTGGCGGAGAATCTGACGCAGGCCGCAGCGATTCTGGGTATAGGGCGCACCAGCCTCTACCGCTTCCTCAAACAGAAGACGGCAACCCAAGACCTCCAAAAAGTTTCTTAGAAGTCTCGAGTTGCCCGGCCTCGCTAATGTCTGTGAGATAGATTGAATCGCGACTGGCTTTCGCGGGTGAAGGCTTACAACCGCCTCACGCCACCACGACAACCAAGATTAGGGTTCCTTTGTCGTCGCTCGATCCCACGACAAGGAAGTTGTCAGGGAAGCTGGGCAATTTGGTCACACCGTTAAGTCGTAGCTTTCGGCCTGAAGGTGAAGAACTGTCAGCGGTATTCTTCTTTCGCAGCTTCAAAATGCGCATCGGCGGCCCTCCCCGGGCTTATTGCTGTTGATAAGGGTGCCCTCCGATGAGCTTGATTGGCGAAAGTCCTTTCGCCTCAACCTGTTCCAAGGTACAGGCGAAATTGGCGAAACCCGCTGGCGCCTTGCTGAACGCACCCGCCCTCGCATTTATTAAAAGATTCCTAACTCTACTAACCGCTTACTCATACGTAGAAATACCTAGCACATCAGTATTTATACGGTCTTGCTCGCAAACTGAAAGCAGTGCTAAGTTCGCTTAGCGCGCCTTACTTGGCGTGCCCAAATATAACGGCCCTCGAACATCGCGCCAGCCTCGCCGGGAAGTCCGGTCCGGATTATCGGAGGTTGAAGATGGAGACAGGACCGACCGATCGCGTTCAGGAAGCACCGATGCGATCCGAATCTGAAGTAAAAAAGAATAGAGCCCACTTTCCGGTCTGTGTCGTCGATGACGACGTTGCCCTTCTGAAGGTCACTGCACTCCTGCTAGAAAGCGCTGGCTTCCCCACAACGGCAACTTCCGACCCCCACGTAGTGCTCCGCGACATTCGTGAGGGCCTATTTCGTGCGGCTCTGGTCGATATCAAGATGCCCGATCTCGACGGCTTCGTCTTCCTCGAAAAATCGCTTGAAATCGACCCCACCGTAAACGTAATTCTTGTCACCGGCTATTACTCCGTGAAATCGGCCACTATGGCGATCAAGCGGGGCGCGAGCGACTACCTTTCAAAACCCGTGGAGCGCGATCGTCTGATCGGCACGCTCGACGAGTTGGCCGGTCTGGCTGCACAAAAACGCCAGGTCCGCGAACTCGAAGAGCAGATCCTCGTCAATTCTGAATTTCACGGCGTTATCGGGAAAAGCTCGCCGATGCTCGAACTGTTCGATCACGTCCGGCACGTGTCTCGGCATCGCACGAACGTCCTAATCAGTGGCCCACCGGGTGCCGGCAAAGAAATCGTAGGACGCGCACTTCACGCGGCGGGTCCATGCCGCGGCGAAGCGTTCGAGAAGTTCTTCTGTTCGGCGTTCGGAAACACCAACGGCGACGAGCACGCCGCTGCGCCCCGTTCGAACTCGAACGAAGCCGAGCGCGCGATCGAGGCTATTCACACGAGCAAATGCTCGACCCTGTATTTCGACGAAATCTCCGACATGCCGCCTGCGTTTCAAACGAAACTTCTCTCTCTCGTTCACGATCAGATTCTTGATTCCCATCCGCGAATCGTTTCGGCCTCGCGGCGCGACATGCGCCAGGAAATCTCGTGCGGCCACTTCCGCGAGGATTTATTTTTCCGCCTGTGCCCGATCGAAATCCGCGTTCCGCCAATCGCCGATCGTGCCCCTGACGTACCGCTTCTGGTTCAGTTCTTCGTCAAGAAATACAACGCGCAGTACGGCAAGCATTTTCGAGGGCTCACCCGCCGCGCCCAGATCGCACTCCTTAAGCACGACTGGCCAGGCAACGTGCGCGAACTCGAAAACGTCATTGGCAGCGCTGTGATGGTTGGCTCAGGCACGTTCGTGGACATCTCAGACCTCCCGCCGTACATCCAGAAGCCCGTCCTCCGCGAAACCGCGCCAAGCGACAATTGGAAGCCATCGACTCTGGCGGAAGCTCAGCATGAGCACATCACCCGTGTACTTAGCATGGCGGGGAACCTTACCCGAGCCGCGGAAATTCTGGGCGTCAGCCGCACAAGTCTCTATCGACTGCAGAGGCGATCGAGTCGAAAGTCGGGCCAGAGCAGCAACTAACTCGAACGCCGTATCCTGAGGCTCCTCCAGCAGTTCTAAATCATTTTTCCCCATTTCAGCCCTGCGCACCGGACTCTTATCAAGTGAACGGGAACACTCAGTGTTGCGAGGTTCCTGCACCGGGGACCGTCAACCGCGTCCTGCTCCTTGTGGCATCGGAATGGCGGCCTGTGTGCCCGCGTACTAGGTGGTCCGATACATGCGTTGTATATCCTCAGACGCCTGTGGGTTTCGGCGTGTGAGGCTGGGAGAAATCCAATGCCGGAGATCAGCAAGTCTGTTTCAACACACTTCAAGCCTTCGTTTCGTTCGTTGGTTATCGGGGCTTTCGTGCTTTCGTTGCCAATTTCGTGTCCTCTACCGGCTGGTGCTCGGGCTCAGGAGGCATCAGCCCAGCAATTCTCCGCCACGACCAACAGCGCCGCCTTCTACGGCAACGAGTTCGAAACTTCCGTGCCAGGAAAGCCGTTCTCCGCGGTCGAAGAACGCGTCACGTCGTTTCGAACCGCCGATTCGAAACTCAAGGAACGTAGTGCCAGCATCACCCAAATTTATCGTGATTCGCAGGGCCGCTTACGCGCCGATCGAAAAACCACCACGTACGACGGTCGCGGCATCGCCACCGAACGGCTCAGCACCTACATCGCGGATCCGGTCGTTCATACCATCCTAATTCTCGATCCTGAGCGCCGCACCGCGGTCGAGGTGCATTGGGAGCAGCCGAACGCCGCCGCGTCGCGCGCAACTCAGCAATCATCGACCGGCGAACAGCACAACGAGATTCAAGTAAGGACTGAATCGCTCGGTGACCGTTCCATGGACGGCATGCACGTCGATGGGTCTCTGCGAGAACTCACAATACCCATCCGCGCCGAGCTGTACACTCGCGCCGTTGCCGTTTCCATCGAGACCTGGGTTTCGCGTGAACTAAGCGTTCCCGTTTGGTCGAGATCGGAAACCTCGTCGGGAGAGATCTCAACCACTACCCTCAGAGACGTCAATCGTTCTGAACCGAATTCTCACCTCTTCGAACTTCCTTCCAATTACAAACTCGCGTCCCCCGGTGCCGACTCCGTTTTCGCAATGTCGCGGTAGTCGCTTCGATTCACGCTGAATCCAGCCTCTGAATTCTAGAGCTAGGATTCAGCGTGAGACCCTCGGAGCTTCCGCAGTCTTCTCGGCCCCACTCCTGTTTCGCGCCGCAACCAACCATCCCAAGGCAGCGATCAGTGAAATGGCGATCGCTAACAGGTCGCGAATCGTTCTGCGCACTTCGCGAGAAATATCACAGCCCTTCGGATCGAGCATCGCGTTCAATAGTGGCATGACGCATCCCCAAGAAATCCTTCCGAAAAGGGTGTGCAATCACTCGAACTCGATAGTCTCGTTTTGCTCTCTGCGATACGCGCTGATTGATCGGACTTGCGACCGCATCCTCCCCCTTGCCGCAATCCACTTGGCGAAACCACCGTCGTCTGACGGGCGCCAGTCTCACGAAGCTTCTGGGGAACCTGGAAGTCTCATCTCGCGTCCTTGCAATCCTCACCACGATTGGTGTACGAAAGACGTTCCGAGGCTCGGTGAAGTGGCGATTCGTGTCCTCATCGCAGACGATTTTCCAGCCATCCGCAGCTCGATCAAGCGGCTGCTACAAATCCGCACTGACATTTCGATCGTGGGCGAAGCCTCGAACTATGCGGACACGATCAACCAGATGCTGGCGATTCGCCCTGACGTTGTGTTGCTTGATCTTCAAATGTCCGCGCCGGTCGGATTCCAGCCCGAAAAAATTGAGGTCCTTGCCGCCGAATTCCGGTGCGTCGTCATCGCAATGTCGATCTGGTTTGACCGCGAATCTACCGAGCTTTCCGAACGGCTCGGAGCCATTGCAAAACTGAATAAGAAGTCGCTCGCCGATGAACTGGTGCCGGCGATCCTCCGATTGGCAGCCGCCCGTGAGTACGACACTCAACCAGGGCAATCGCGGCATCAGTGCTTTATCTTCGATGGTGCTGCGTCTTACGGCCTCGCCAGGATGGCGGCTGCTTTGAAGCTGAGCCTCGACAAGGGCTACCGCTGTCTGTACTTCAATAGCCCGCCGATGGTGGCGGCAATGCGCGCCCATCTCGTGGCGAGCGGAATCGATATTGCGAGCGCTATGGTGCAAACGAGCGTTGTGCTTTCATCCGAGCAAGCCCACATCGTTGACGGCCAGTTCGATATGCACGGGATGCTCAGTCTCGTGCGCGAAGGTGTCGAGCGAGCCGTGGACGACGGCTTCAAAGGACTTTGGGCCGCTGGAGACATGGCGTGGGAACTTGGCGCGGACAAGAATTTCGAACACCTGCTCGAGTACGAGTGGCGGCTCGAAGAAATGTTTGGCGACCAACCGGCTTTGTCGGGCGTTTGCCAGTACCACGTCGGCGCAGTCCCGAGGGAGGCGTTGCTTGACGCGGTGGCTTCTCACGGTTCGTTTTTCATCAATGAAGCACTCTCCCGCCCCAATACGCGCTACGTTCGCACGGACTCACCAGCCGCGCTGATGGCCCTTGACCGAGCCGGCCTCGACGAAGTGGTCGATCAGATCTGCTCCCACCTCTGAATCGAGAGGTGTCAGTTATCCATATCCTTGGGGCCAAATCCCTAAGAACGGGGCTTTTATAACTGCAATGAAATCAGAGCGACCACAGCCGAACCCGAACGAGGCGAAAGGACTGATTTCTACCCACCCGCCGAGCCCGATTCAGTTGCTGTTGATTCGTCGGTTTCCGAATTTCTGTTGGCCGAGGTTTTCTCCGCGTCTCTCGTACTTTTCGAAAGCGGCGACGATTGCCACGTCCTTCGGCACGTCTTGGCGCTGGCGCCCATCACTCTCGCAATTTTTCGCCAGGAGCGTCCTTCGCGTCGCAAACCAGCCATCCTGACAACGTCTAAGTAAATTTGCGGCCTTCCAAGCCGTTTACCCTTCGCCCGGGCGTTTCGCAACGCCGCCTTCACGCGCTCCGCAATCAGCGACCGCTCAGGTTCTGCGACACTACCTAGTTTCGTGAACACCATCTTGCCTACTGGCGTCGAGGTGTCGATACCTTCGGTCAGGCTGATGAACTCGATCCCCAAAGACTGAAAGGTTTCTAATGCCCGAGAAGATGCGAAACGCTACGCGCGAACCTATCGAACTTCCAAACTACTATGACGTCGCAGTGCCGCTTCTTCGCGCCTGCCATCATTTGTTCTAGTCGCAAACGCTTCACTTTCGAACCACTGGACCCTTGTGCTCGGTATTCAAGCTCAATTGGGGTAAGGAACGCGTAGCAGCGTACCGGACGTGGACGGGAGGACGTAGCGGACGCCGGCGTAAACCATGCTGAGGTGCGCGTCCCGGGGACTTCCAGTCTCCACGAACCACGGAGCGCGAGTGAGGTAGGAATATTGAGTGTAATACTGCAGCGCGCCGTGCCGCGGGCTCTTCCAGAAAGTGAAAAGCCAATCGAACGTAAACTGTTGAATGGCGCGATTATTTGTATTCGGTGATCCCGCACCGCCGTACCCGATGATCGTTCCAGGGTTCGTAGCGTTCGTGGTATCGGGGAAAAAATTGCGGCCGTAGTAATCCGCGCCGTAGTAAACCGCAAACGCGTCTTTCGGGCTGGCTCTCCACTCGAAGCCCGCTGACGCAGCACCGGCGTGCACCATCGACAGGTTGATGTCGGTCCCGAAAGCATTCGGACGAACGACGAATTGGGGCCCCGTCCCTACGAGGTAGTGCGCTCCGCCGTCGCTCCAGAAAATATTCGCGAGCGCGACGAGCTTGTTCGGTATCAATTCATAGTTCGTCGCGAATTGCCCGCCGCCGCCGAAAGCTTTGTGCTTCTCGAAGGAAGTCGATCCAACAGGCTGAACCGTAGCGTGTACGCCTGTGAGAAACCCCGCGAGTTCCGCGTGAAAGTGTCTGCTGCCAAAATCTGCATCGTACGTGCCTTTGCTGATTACGTCTGGCATCAGATTTGCAGCGCCCGCGTTCGCATTATTGTCGAATTGCGTGCCAATCGACGTGAAGGCCGCCGGGAGCGCGACATAGTTGCCGATGTATTGGTTCGAATTTTCGATGCCGACGCCCAGCGCCCAATGTTCGTTGAAGTGGTAAGCGCCGCGAAATTCGGCTGCCCGAGTGTACGGCACTCCTACGCCCAGGTTCTGATCCTCGTTGTACGTGATGGCCAAATCAGAAGGCATCGCGCCGATGCCGTTTCGGTTCGGCGTCATCCAGCTCCACGTTTGTCCGCCTAAGACTTCCCAATTGCCGCGCCTTGAATAGCCGAAATAAAGCCGCAAGCGGTTCGTCAGCCCATTCACACTCTGGTACACGCCGGGGGCGCTGTTCCCGCTGAAGTCGCCCTCGATATACCCGACCAGCTTTGTACCTCGAAAATTGTCCTCGAGCTTCAAGCTCAGACGGGAAAACTGTGCCGTGCTGCGGAACTCACTCACGCGTCCCTGCGCGGTATTGCTGAAAGGAATCCCTGCAAAATCGGTTGCGATGTTGCTTTGAGTGTTCGTCGTTCGAAAAATGTTCTCGAAATCCACGAACCCTCCGGGCGTCAACACGGCGTCGCCGAGTTTAATCGATCCTGGGTCTTGCGCTTCGTTCAGTCGAGCGGGCTGCCCGGCAAATTGATTCGAGCCGTTAGAGGAAACGTCGTGAATCTCCGGCGACACGTTCGACGGCGCGACGCTTGGCGGCGGTTGTTCAGGCTGCGGCGTGATGGCGTTGCTGACCGCCACACGAGGTTGGCCACCGCCCAGTTTCGCTTTCAGCATTTGGATTTCCTGCTGCTGCGCCGCGACTTGCTGTTGCGTTCGCACCAACGCGTCGCGAAGCGCCGCCAACTGCGCGGCAAAGTCAGAGCTGTTTGTCGAAGGTTCCGCCGATTGTGCGCCGCTCTGGCCAAATGCAAGGCCCGGCAGCATCAACAAGAGCGACAGACTCGCCAAACGAAATCCCATCGAAAACCCCAGTATGACGAAGGCGGAGATGCGCGCACAGGCTCGCCGATGATGCGGTCGGTGGACTAAATCGACTCCAACGACTCGCCGGTATGCCGGATGTTTCCCTCTACCGTCGCGACGACTTCATCGATGTTGCCGGCGAGCACCATCTTCCCTAGCGCGAGCGCGAAGCCCACCGCTTGCGAGCGATCCGCGTGCGAAGGAATCGAAAGCGCATTCGGATCGGTCACAACGTCGATGAGCGCCGGGCCCTTGTGTTCCAGTGCTCTCTTGAGGCCGGAGGTTAAGTCCGTGGGTTTTTCAATTCTCACGCCCATCATGCCGATCGCTTCGGCGAGTTTGGCGAAGTTTGGATTCTTCAAATCCGTTTGGAAGTCGGGAAACCCGCCCGTTTCCATTTCGAGCTTCACCATTCCCAGCGCGCCGTTGTCGAACACCAACACTTTGATCGGCAAGTCGTACTGGGTGATCGTCAGCAAGTCGCCCATGAGCATCGCCAGACCGCCGTCACCTGACATTGAGATCACCTGTCTGTCGGGGTACGCGCACTGCGCCCCAATCGCTTGCGGAAGTGCGTTGGCCATTGAGCCGTGATTGAACGAGCCGATGATCCGCCGGTCTTTCGTTGCCTTGATATAGCGCGCAGACCATACGTTGCACATACCGGTATCCGCGGTGAAGATCGCGTCCGGAGCGGCGACCTCACTTAGCGTCGCAGCGACGGGCTCCGGGTGCATCGGCAGGCGCGTCCCCACGTGGTCCACGTAAACGTTCATCTTGCGAAGCTTTTCTTTGTGTTGGCGGAGCGTCGCGTCCAGATATTCGCGGTCTTTCTTCGTATCGAGGAGCGGAAGCAGCGCCTGTAGCGTTTCGCGAACGTCACCCCAGATCCCGAGATCGAGTCTGCTTCGGCGCCCCAACCGCTCCACGCGAATATCAATTTGCGCGATTTTCGTTTTCGTCGGGAGGAATTTGTCGTAAGGAAAATCGGTACCGAGCAATATAAGAAGATCACACTCGTGGATCGCCTCGTAGGCCATGCCGAAGCCGATCATTCCGGTCATTCCCACATCGTACGGATTGTCGTATTCAACGAACGGCTTTCCGCGGTAGGAGTGGCCAACCGGAGCTTTCACTTTTTCCGCGAGCGCAACCACTTCATCGTGGGCCTTGTCACAACCGATGCCGCAAAACAGCGCAACCTTCTTGCTGGAATTGATGAGGTCTGCCAGCTTCGCTAAGTCCTTGTCGCCGGGACGGATGCTTGGGCGCCGGCTGACGATGGAGCGGGGCGCGCTTTCGGGAGGGAGGTCCGCGCCAGCGATGTCGCCGGGCAGCACAATCACGCCAACGCCGCTCAGTCCTGCTGCGTGCTGCATCGCAATGTGAAGAACCCTCTCAAACTGTGCCGGGTTCGAGATCAATTCGCAGTAGTAGCTGCACTCCTGAAACAGATTCTGCGGATGGGTCTCCTGAAAATAGGCGGTGCCGATTTCACTGCTGGGAATGTGCGACGCGATCGCCAGCACTGGAGCATTGCTGCGATGCGCGTCGAAAAGCCCATTGATCAAATGAAGGTTGCCGGGGCCGCAGCTGCCGCCGCATGCGGCGAGCTTCCCGGTGAGCTGGGCCTCCGCGCCGGCCGCAAACGCCCCCGCCTCTTCGTTGCGCACGTGGATCCATTTCACCTTCGTGTTGAGCCGCAACGCGTCCGTCACGGGATTCAAGCTGTCGCCCACTACGCCATAAATCCGCTCAACACCCGCTTCGGCTAGCCTGCGAACCAATTCATCTGCAACTCGATGCGCCATGATTCCCGCCTCCGTGATTCGTATTCGTAACTAAAAATGTAAAGCAGTGCGCCACGGCAACGTTCGCGCCGCGCTGCAAGTTCATTTATTTTGGCTGGGCGCTCGCGTGCGCTGCCGAACCCGTTTCGCGCAAGAAGAAACTCACAACGATCGCCAGAGTGCAGCACGCAACCCAGAAGAATGAGCCCTTCTGAAAATGCAAATGGAGGTTCATTGAGTTTCCGATGCCCTTTCCGATGTGTTTTGCGTAAACGGGACCGAGGAACGCCGTAATCCCAAAGACGAGGAAATTGATTCCGCCCGTCGCGCTGCCTTTCACATTGTCCGGATTAACTTCCTTGATGACGCTGTAAGGAATCATGGCTGCGCCCGAAGCAACGCCGAATACGAACATCGCGACGTGCGGTGGAACCCGGAGAATCTTAAGCGCGAGCTGCGTTGCCGCCAGAATCATTACCGCGGCGCTCCCGATGATCACCGGCTTCCGCCTTCCGATGCGATCCGAAAGCCAGCCAAGCAGCGGACATCCGACTACCCACCCCAAGGGAACCATCGATGCTACGAGAACCGCGTTGTGATACGAAAGTTGCAGGTCCTTCTGAAATGCGGCGACACCCCAAATCATGTCTCCGATCGTAGTCGGCGCGAATAGCAAGCCCGCGACGATTCCACACAGATAAGATTGGGGATTCGAGAAAACGATCTTGTAGGGCTTCAAGATCGCACCGATTCCACCTTCCTGCGCGTGTGGTCCGGAGGGCTCCTTCGGCGTGGCCAGATACAACAACGCGGCGTTCGCGAGAATGATCACGCCCAACCCGATCCAGATTGCGTGCACGTTCAGACCATGCTCGATCATCGGTCCGACAACCGACTGACCTGCGGAGCCTCCCAACATTCCAACGCACTGCGTCACGCCCACTGCGGTGGCGAAGTAGCGTGCTGAAAATCCGCGCGCGGCAAGGTACACCGCGCCGGTGAACGCGAACGCAGAACCAGCTCCCTGGAGCAACCTGCCTGTCTCTCCGGACATCATGGAGGCTGCGCTGAAGAAGAGGCATCCGATTCCCAGAATTGCGGCTCCGATTGGGACAGTCCGCTTTGCGCCCAAATGATCGAGAGCTGCACCGGCCACCAGACTCATCGTCGAGTAGGTGTAGTAGTAAGCCCCCAGAATCGCGCTGATGCCGAGCGCCGTCGTATTGAAAGACGATTCCAGCTGAGGAATCATCACGGCGGGGCTCGACCTCACTACGTACTCGAAGAAATAGAAAACCACCGTGAAAGCCCACGCGATTACGAATGCGCGTGTCGAGCTCCCCGTTTGTTTTTTATCCAACGCAAGTGTGGCCATCGTTCGACGAACCTTTCACCGCGAGCAAGCTGGAACGATCCTCCGCCAACCGCCGGAGGCTTTCTCGTCTACGGGTCCTTGTTCAAATCGACGCGCGAACGAGTACCCGTACTTGGGTGAAGCATTTCGTGGTCCGCGGAGCGCTCGAGGTTGGATGATGAAAAAAGGTGGGTTAGCTAAGCTTGCGGAAATTGAAGCTGAATTATTCTGTCAGCATATTGACGCCCGCGCGGAAGCTGACAATGCTCCGCGGAAATCCTACGAGCGGTTCGCAACTCCGAAAGTTTATTTTGTCAGCTTCGCGTATTCGGATTTCGCTTGCCGGTAGATCGGAAGGCCCCGATCGGCGTCCTTCCACATACTCAGAAACGTTTCGTAAGTCTTCCGCGCAGCCGCTTGGTCACCCATTATCTTCTGCGCGCGGCCCAACTGAAGCCAGGCCAGCGGCCCAATGACGTGTCTCACCGTAAAGCCAGGATTGTCGATTAACTTCTGGAATTGAGGAGCGGCTGCACGGCCATCGCCAAGTTTCAAGTACGCCAGTCCGCGGATGTAGGCGGGATACAGATAGTCGAAAGATCCAGTGAACGCCAGTTCGTACTTCGCAGTCTCGCCTAGCAAATCGACAGCTGCCACGGCGTCGTGTCGCTGCAGCTTGATCGAGGCTCGTATGGTGGGAACGAGGTAGTGCTGCACCAGCGTGTCCTCAGGTCTTTTCGTACTTACATCATTTGCTAGTTTCTCGGCTTGCTCAAGCTGTCCGGATCGTGCGCGCGCGAGCGCGAGTGCGGCCTCGTCGAAGTAGTCGAGCTCCCGTCCCGCCACTTCGCCCTCATGACGCCGCGCCTCCGCGTCCTTGCCGGCTTCGGCGTCCTCCAGCGCCGATAAAACGACCCACCAGTTGGCATTGTTTACCTTTGAGGTGTCTCGCAAAGCCTCTCTACGGAGGCGTTCAGCACTCTCAAAGCGCCCTCTCTGAATTTCGATCAAGGCGTGTTCAAGCAAGAAATCTTCCCGGTATTTGCCCGATTCGCCATCCTGCAACTGCTTCTCGACGCTGATCTGGTCGCCTGTAGCGTGTGCCACAATCAGTCTTTCCCTCCGGATGAGCAAGTTGTCAAATTTAAGGGCGTTCGCGTCCGCGAGCCACAACTTGGCCTCGTTAAATCTGCTCGCGAATCGAATGGACTGTATCGCGCTGCCGAAATAATAAGGACTTGGTTGCAGGCGCGCGATCTCAGCCGCTTCGTCGGCAGCCTGGTCCGGCCGGCCGAGATGCGCGAATGCATTTCGAAGTTCAGCACGGGCGTGGACATCGCGAGGAAAAATCTGCAGAAGCCGTAGCACGGAAGAATACTGCTTCTCCCAGTTGCCAGCCACATAGCTGTAGTAGTCGACCTCGGCATTTAACCGGCCACGCTCGGTCAATTGATCGCGGAGTTGGTACGCACGCGTGTACCCGGCTTCCGACAGCTCCGTGTTTCCAATGATGAGGTTGGCCGCACCGATTCGCTGGTACGAGACGGCAAAATTCGGATCCAATTCCACAGCGCGCTGGTAGAACTTCAATCCTCCATTGGCATCGCCGGCCAGTGAGAGTTTCATCCCGTCGGTCTCGGCCTTCAGAGCGTCGAGGGAAACCGTGAGCCCTCGTTCCGGTGGCTGGTTGAATCTTGCCAGTAAATCTCCTGGCTCTCCCAATTTCGCGCGAAGGCGCGCAGCTGTAACTCCCAACCGGTGAATCACTTCATTCCGGGCTGCAACGTCTGCCTGTTCGTTGACGAGCGTTGCTCCCGAAGCGCAGTCGATCGCTGCTAACTGCAAACGATAGCCATTGCCGGCATCGCGGATCGATTGAGAGACCACCAGCTTGCTATTCGTGCTGGTGCAAACCTGCCGCGCGATCTCCGGCGTCAACTTTGTTGATGGGGGAAGCTTGAGTTGCGCCAGCGCACCCACAATTTTGTCGTTGCCGAGGATGTTGAGGTATGGCGTCTGATCCATTTCGTAGCGCAGTGCCAAGTCGAGTGAGTCATCGAACACCGGATCGGTCGTCTCATTGCTGACGCCGGCCAGGACAACGGTGTCCGTGGCCGACAGCTTCACCCTGTGCCGGTAGTTCCAATACAGCGAGTACGCCGCCGCGATGATCGCTACGAGCGCCGCTACCGCGAGCAGTTTGGGCAGGCGGAAAGGCTGTGGTGCAGATCCGTTGGTCCTAGTTTCGGTGGAGGCGTCTGGGACTCGCGAATCGGAACTCGCGGTTTGCGTCGAATCAACCTGCGGCTTTGGGCGTTCTTCAGAATCTGGTGCATCGGAAACGACGGCCACTCGCTCCGCGAATTGGTATCCCTTACGTGCGATCGTGACGATCAGCCGACTGTCTTCTGTGTTGTCCCCTAACGCCTTGCGCAAGTGGGAGATATACTGCGTCAGGTTCCCTTCCTCCACGAAGGTGCTGCCCCACACGGCCTGCAGCAATTCTTGCTTGGTCACTAGCCGGTTGGGGTTCTGAACCAAGAAAAGAAGTACGTCGAAGGCTTTTGGCGTGAGAGAAATCGGTGCATCGGCGTGATACACAACGCGCTTCCCGCAATCCAGCGTAAATTGTCCGAACCGGTATGTATGGCCGCCCGCTGGGTTCAACTCGCTGTCCTCACCGCGACTGCCTAGCTTCCGTACTATTCCAAGCGCCTGGAGTCTGAGCGTCCAAGCAACCCGGAAGCGCCGGCAACGCGCCGCGAATCTGGATTTGAGCGATTTTCATAACTTTTCACAGTTTCCTGAAGGACTTCTAGGCTGGATTTTCGCAGAATGCGCCCGTTCGCGATCCACACCTGCTCGGACAAAGTGGCTTCGGCGCTGCAGCGGTGAAATTGCTCCTTCGGCAGTTCTCATTCTCGCCTTTAGGCTGAGCGCCTGGGTCGCGCTCTGACTTCATCACCGTGAGCTAACGGTTGCTTACGTCAGCTCCATGCAGAGAAGTGGCACATTGTGTGTGCTCCGCCGTCGAGGGCCGTGGCTGAGGTAAGTAAGCGACTCGCACTAAGCGGTCGGATTGTAGGGTGGACGACGCGCGCGTGCAAGTTGGATGTCCGAAGCGTGTCGGGTTTATCTTGTTCCGCGCGTGCGGGCGTAACCAGTTCCTGACGCCGAAACGCAACCGCAGGCGGGGCTCATGCGCACATACGCGACAACCTAAGTCAGGGAGCCAATCGAATGGGTTTGAATAGTCTCAGATTTCCTCTGCAGAACGAGAAGCCTTGCTCCCAAGCTGAACCATCGATCGCGCATCGTGTAGGCCGAAACGACCCAGCAACAGCGCCGCCCGCCACGTTCGAAGGAATCATCGGAAAGAGTTCAGCACTTCGTCGCGTGCTGCAAATGGTCGAAACCGTGGCACGAGAAGACTCCACGGTCCTCCTGCTGGGCGAGACCGGCACGGGCAAAGAACTCATCGCGCGCGCAATACACGGCCACAGCTCTCGCAACGCGGGGCCATTCGTTAAGCTCAATTGCGCTGCAATCCCAACCGGCCTGCTCGAAAGCGAACTCTTCGGCCATGAGCGAGGATCGTTTACCGGAGCAATCGCACAAAAGATCGGCCGCCTCGAACTCGCGCATCAGGGTTCGTTGTTCCTCGACGAAATGGGCGATATCCCTCTCGAACTTCAGCCCAAGCTCCTTCGCGTTTTGCAGGAGCGCGAATTCGAGCGGCTCGGAAGCACGCGCACCCAGAAGGTTGACGTCCGCATCGTTGCTGCCACCCACCGCGACCTGGAAGGAATGATCATCGAAAAGCAATTTCGCAGCGACCTCTATTACCGCGTGAACGTTTTCCCCATCCAGGTACCTCCCTTGCGTGAACGCCCCGACGATATTCCGCTCTTAGTCGAGCATTTCGTAAAGCAAGCCACGCAACGAATGGGCAAGACGATCAATACGATTCCGCAGGAGACGGCCGACGCTCTAAGTGGTTACCGCTGGCCCGGCAACATCCGCGAATTGGAAAACGTAATCGAACGCGCGGTGATTCTAACTACCGGGCCTGTGTTACGGCTTTCGCCCCGCGACTTGAAGTCCCGCATCATGCCCGGCCAAAACTCGGATCGCCAACAGACTCTCGAAGAAGTCGAACGTAATCACATTCTGAACACCTTGCGCGACACCCGGTGGGTGCTGTCCGGAGCCAGCGGCGCCGCAGCACGTTTGGGATTGAACCGTTCGACCCTCTACTTCCGCATGAAAAAACTCGGCATCACCAGGAGCGTTGAATCAGGACCTCGAACACAGAAGCTCGTAGTGATGGAAAGAGAGTAGCGCACTCACGAATGCGCTTCGTGAGTGTTGAAGTTCCAGCTGCCCAAAGGAGTCGCAATGAAAGAAGACGCTCTGACTGACACTTGCGGAAGCGACGCAAACCCCTCCGAGCAGTTAATTCGGGAAGCGCTCTCGCGCATCACGAGCAGCGCGATCTTTGCTCAATCTGAGCGCCTCGGGCGTTTCCTCCGCTTCACCGTCGAAAAAACGCTCGCAGGAGAGGCGAGCACGCTGAAAGAATATCTGATCGGCACGCAGGTATATGACCGCAAGCCGCCGTATCGCCCTGAACTCGACTCCATCGTTCGAAGCGAAGCTCGCAGGTTGCGTATCAAGCTGAGGGAGTACTACGCATCGGCGGGAAAATGCGATCCCGTTTGGATCTATTACCAACCTGGCAGCTACGTCCCAAGATTCCAGACGCAGAAGCCTCAGCCAGAACACGACGCTGTGACGACTTCCATGCTTGGCCAGATCTTCGCTCAAGACCTCGTCAAACGCGCTCTCGGAGTTCCACCGGGCAGCGCAGCGATCAACGTGCAGATCGTGTTCGAAGGGACGGTGCGCGTTTTGTTCCCCGGGAGCGCCCAAGCGACACCAAGTCTCGATCCAGCCGTCCACACCGCAAGCAAGCGCAGCTGTACCCGCAGAGTGTTTTCCATGCCGCTGAGAAACGCACGTTAGGAGTGACGTTTGGTCGGGATACCAGCTCGCATGCCAGCCAATAAGGGTTCAGGCCGCCACGCTTCAGTACTCCTCGACTCGACGGCGTCTAATTCTAAGAGCTACACCGAATCGGAAATCATCGAGCAAGTGAGGCGGGGATCCGCGAGCGCGCTCGAGCAACCCATCGACTTATACGAGCGCAGACTTCTCCGTCTGGCGCTACGCCTCACAAACACTTACGAAGACGCTGAGGAAGTCGTGCAAACCGCGTTTCTGAAAGCTTTCTACAACCTTAATTCGTTTCGCGGCGATTCCAGTTTCTATACTTGGATCGTTCGAATTGCCCGGAACGAAGCGTTGATGAAAATTCGGAGACGCCGCCCCGAATTCGTATCGATCGACGATCACGATCTCGAAAAACACGAAGCTGTTGCAGAAACGTTGGAAGCCGCGGAGGCTAGTCCTGAGGAACATCACTCCCTGCTTGAACTTCGTCGCATCATCGAGCATGGCATGGGCGAACTCACGGCCGGAAACCGTCTGGTTTTCCAACTTCACGACATCGAAGAGTTCTCGAGCCACGAAATTGCACGGACTCTGAAACTTTCAGCGGGGGCGGTGAAGTCCCGGCTCCTCCGCGCGCGTCTGCAATTGCGCAACTTCTTTAATGTCTATGTTCAAACCGAAAGGCAGTTTTGAATCGGGAAAACGCGCAGCCACGACGCTGTGCAAACCCTGTACAAAGGAACTACCTGCAAATATCGATGCCGACGGGCAGCCGAGTCCGTACAAACCCAAAAAACAAAATCGAGGCTGAATGAACCTCCAATGTTTTCGCCAACGCGGGTAGTTACGGCATCCTCAGCCCTGGGGAAAATTCAGCCGTTTGTGCCTCGGTGGAAGCTAACTTCGATTCGAACGACTTAGAAGGCCGTTCGGTTCAGTAGGATTTTGCCCCGCTATCGATAAACGGGATCACCGTATAGAGTCCAGCAGGGTGGAAGGTAGTACCCGCAGCGCCCTGGCGATCGCCACAACGTTCAGAAGACCAACGTTTCTATCACCTCGCTCGACCCCACCCACGTAGTTCCGATACAAGTCGGCCAATTCTGCGAGTTCTTCTTGGGACAGCTTTCGCGCCACGCGAAGTTCGCGAACGCGTTTCCCAAATAAGACTCGCGGGTCGATGGCAGCCACGCCCGCATGATCCGAACCTTGACCACTAAGAGTCTACACACTACAAGTGTTGTTCTTGAATCAAGTGGCGGAGCCGTTTTGTGATACATGTGGTTCTAGCTGGCATCTCGGCCTTGTTCGTCTGGGCGATCACTGATACGGGGCTCAAGCGGGAGCATGTCGAGCATTCTGACGGGCAGGTCAAGTTCCGGACAACTCTCCTGACCGTCGTGATGCAAGTGGGTTTGTGGATCGGCGTGTACCTCGTGGCGGCGAGGTTTCCGCGTTGGCTGCCGGAGTTTCTAGTTTTGGGCTGGAGACTTCCGCTCGTGTTGTTTGGATCTTTCTTCGTAGAGTGGTTCGCGGCTCTGATGATTGTCCAATATGTATGGAAGCTTTGTTCCGCGACAGTGCTAACCGCTATCTTTGGGATTTCCGTGAAGAATCAAGATCGAAAGCTTCAGACACTCGGGGACGAGCAGAAACGATAAGAATGTCAGTATCCGGCACCTGCGAGGCGGGTGACGATGGGTCGAGAAGTGATTGGTGAGTGTCTGACGTCCACGGATGACCATTCACTCGAAGACTTCGAAAGGGAAGTGGCGGTTCGATTTGTTCGGCGACGAGCTGGGACACCTCCACGTAGCGCTGAGGTGCAAATCGGCCATGAACACTCCGACTACGGAAGCTTTCCGGTCAGCGTCGTTATCTGGAACGGCTACCAAGCTGGTTATCCTGAACGATAGATTGAGAAGTGCTTCGAAGCGTTCAATCGATTCGAACTGCCGGAGGAAATTCATCGGCGCAGCCGCGAACAGGCTACCGAGTTTAGAGAAATAAACGAGCTGCCGAATAAACTGTTCGACCGAGACTGAAGCTTGTGGTGCTGATAGCCAAACACTAGGCCTCGGTAAGAGCCGCAACCCCGACAGTGATTTCGTCGCGGCCCAACGCGATCGGAATACCCGCGCGCTCCTTTCGGATGCGTATGCAGGCATTGCTGGCACTGTAACGGGATCGGACGATGCGGGTGTTCGACGTGAGCATAACTCGACCGGATGGGGCACAGAACTGGGCACAACCTCGGGCGGATGAAAAAACGCAGCTGCTAACTGAAAGAAAAGGTTGGTGGGCCTGGGTAGATTCGAACTACCGACCTCACCCTTATCAGGGGTGCGCTCTAACCAACTGAGCTACAGGCCCGCTAAACGCAGACAAGAAGTTTAACAAAGGTCGCCGACTGCGCCTAGCGTCCCGCGCCAATTTTTCACGCACATTTCTACCGCGCGTTGCCTTTTCGGGTGCCCCGTCCTTTTCTTCCCAAAAGGGCGAATTGCAAAACTCCAACCACGGGTGCGCCTATCGCTGCGGCCGCCCGCCTCCGCCACTCCGCCGCGATCCGCCACTACTGCCGCCCGATCCGCCTCCAAACCGCCCGCCACGATTCTGCTGCTGCTCCGCCTGATCTCCCCGCGCCCGCCCGTTCGCATCATTGTTCAACTGCGATCCCAGGTCCGAATTCGCGCCCCCGGGCGGCTGCGGATTCGTCTGCCGGTTTTGCCCCGCACCGGCGCCGCCAGCCGTCGTACCGCCGCTCGTGCCCGATCCACTCGCGCCGCCATTCTGCCCGCGCCGACCGCTCCCGCTTCCGTCGGTGCTGCCGTTCGTCGAGCCGCTGCCATTCTTCGACGCACCCAAATTTCCCGACGACGACGAGTTCGGATTCGTGGCTCCGCTCAAATTATTCTGCGTCTTCGCCTGCTCCTGCGACTTCTTCGTCTGCGCATTTCCCGTCGAAGGATCCACCGGCTGCCACCCGCCGTCATCCCACTTGCTCCAATCTCCATTCGAATCTTTCTTGTAAACGTTTCCGTCCGCACCCGCGTACACATTATTGTTCGCATCTTTGGCGACGAATCCGCTGTTCCCGTTCTTCGTCGTCACGCCCGCGCCGGCGCTGCCCTTCGACGTATCGAATCCCGCCACGGTCCCGTTCGCATTCGAATAGTGCCCGGCCTGCGCCCAGTTGTCGCCGTTCGTCACCACGCTCGATCCCCACTGCGCGTATGCGTTGTGTCCCTGCGAAGTTGCCGCGTACGTTCCGGTCCACGGGTTATATGCCGACGCATACGTGTGTCCGCCGTACGCGTTCTGATAGGTCACCGCATGTCCGTAAAATCCGGTCGAGGGGTTGTACCAAGCCGCCGATCCCGCCGATGCGTACGGTCCATACACCGCCCGTCCCACTCCATAAAATCCAGTGTACGGGTTATATACAGCTGCGACTCCGTAAGTGTAGGGATAGGGGTAATAAATCGGATGCGGTCCCCAATAAACGTATGGCGGGTAATACCAACCCGTGCCGTACACCACCGTCGCGCCCACCGCCATTCCCAGCACAAACACGCCGAGGTATCCGCTTGAGTAGCTCGTCTCTACCGTCGTCGGCGTCGGATTCGAAACGATCACATACGTCACGTTGTAAACCGGGCAGTTCGGCGGAATCGTATAGATCACCGTCGGTATCGCGTCCGCTGTCTTCCAGGGCCCGCTCGCCGACCCGCCAATAAACCAAATCCCGTTGAAGCACAGGTAATAAAGGTTGTTCACGCGAATCACGCGGGCAGTCGTGTTCACCGCGTAGTACATGGTCGTGCCCGTGATCGCCACAAATTGCGGGTCGCCCGCGTACACGATTTTCACGGAAGCTTCCGCCGCTGCGCGATTCACTACTGCTGTCGTCGGCACCTGTGCCAGCAGCACCGCGTCGCTCGCCATCTGCGTGCCCGGCACCGAAACCAGCGCCGCCGAATACGATTTGCCCACTGGAATCTTCGCGAAGTCCGGCGGAAGCTCGTTCGCATACACCCACGCCGCCTCGAGCGAGCCCGCGCGGAACCAACGCCCGGAGAAGAGCACGTACATCTGCTTGGTCTGCGCGCTCATGAAAATCTGGTTGTCGGTATTCGCACCGTACGAAAGGGAAGTGCCCGGAATCGGAGTCCACACCGGAGCGCCGCGGAAAATAATCAGCTCGCTCGGCTTCTCGGTCACAAACACTTTCGGCGCGGCGCCCGCTCCCGCGGCTGGAGGCACAGCCTTCAACACGTCGTCCCAGTTTTGTCCCTTCGGCAGCTTCGCCATATCCGGCGGCAGCGTCGTCGCCACGGTCCACGGCCCCGGAATGTCCGTAGCCTTCAGCCACTGTTTTCCGCTCAGCAGAAAATAGGTTTTTCCGTCGTAGAAAAGATTCCACGTCGTATTCACCACGTACTGCAGCTTCGTGCCATCGATCGCCGCCAGCACCGGCTTTCCATTCACCATCAGCGCAATCGCCGGAACGGTGCTCACAAAAATGGACGGCACATCGCTGTTCACCGGAATCGTGTGCTCCGGCTCGTGCGACGGCGACAGCATCGCCAGCATCCGGTCCAGGCTGATGTTCAGCGTCAGCGTTGGATACACCTGCGCCATCTTCGCCTGCATCGCCGCTTCCTGATCCGCAGGCAGGCCAGGGAATCGCGAGCTGATCACTTTGAATCGGTCGATAAAAACCATGCGCGTCGCCACGTTCGCGATTGTGTTCGCTTCCCACGTCACCACGCCCACGATCTGTTTTCCGTCCGCGCCGGTGATGGACATCGCCGTGTCCGCCGTTAGCGTCCGATATTGCGTCCACGATTTCAGCTGAGGCTGGTACACGATCACGTGATTGCCATTGCGATCGATCACGCGCGGCCACGAGGGCGGGCCGGTTGTATTCGACGCCGCTGCAGCGGCAGGCAGCGCGAAGATCGCGCGCGCCGCTAGCGGTGCAGCCGCCGCCGGCTCGAGCGGCACTCCCGCCAGCACCATGCACAGCGCAACCAGCATCACCACACTCGTCTTCACGACTCGCATAGCACACACCTCGTCTAGTTTTTCGAATGGCACCAGGACAGAATCGGCGGCCATCTTACTCCATCACCGCGCTCTTGCGCCTTCAAGATTTAAATGTAGCGCCGTGGCCTTTAGCGCGGCACGCGTCGCGTCATTTCTCTTTACCGCCAAACCACCGTCGTTTACGATTTCGCCACTCGCGAGACGCTCCAGTACCGAGCGCCTAGCACTCACAAGGACGATTCCAATGAAGCTCCAAAACTTTGTGCTCTCTCTCGCCGCGTTCGCCGCCGTCTCGACTGGCGCTCCCGCATCACACGCGCACCCACAAGCCGCCGCGACACAACAATCCGCCGTAAAACCCGCCTTCACCAAAGACACCGTGATCTACGTCAGCGATTTCGACCTCGACGCGCAAAACGTCACCACCGACCAAAGCGGCGGCAACCGCCCAGGCGTCCTCGGCCGCCGTCGCGAAGAGCACGACCCGCAGGCGCAAGCCGCGAAGCTCGTCAACACCATGAGCCAGAGCCTCGTCGCCGACCTGCAGAAAGCTGGCTACAAAGCCGAACGCGTACCTCCCGGCGGTCTTCCGCCGAAAATCGGCGCGTGGGTTCACGGCGTCTTCACCGAAGTGGACGAAGGCAACAGCCGCCGCCGCGCGATCATCGGATTCGGCTCGGGCCAAGCCAACATGGATCTCTACGTCACACTCAGCGACTTGTCACAACCCGATAAGCCGCTCTACAACGCCGCGCAGGACGCCACCAGCAAAGACAAAGCCGGCGCCATCATCACCATGAATCCCTACGTAGCCGCAGCCAAATTCGTGATGGAAAAAAACGCCCCAGAAAAAATGGTGAAGAAAACCGCCGCCGACATCTCCACTCAAATCGCTACCCAAATGACCCAGTACGGCGCCCCACCCACAAGTAAGTAACCGCGGATTAAGAGTGGCACAGGTTGGAGCTGGCCTGTGTGCCTTTGCCTAGGCGCGCGCAGCGCGCTGTAACATAGAGTGTCAGTCTGTGCTCCGCCGCCTTTGACGTCATCCGGAGGCCGATTCATCGGCGGAAGGATCCCTCTTCTCCGTTGTCTCCGCCCTACTCCATATCAAACGTCAGATACGTCAACCTTCCCATCCTCTCCACCTGCATCGTCGCCGATTCCCCCGGCTTCAACGCATTAAACATTTCCCTCAACTGCGCCACGCTAGTCACCCGCGTTCCCTTTAACGCGTGGATCACATCCCCCATCTGCAGCCCCGAATCCACAGCCAGCTGATCGTTCACCATCGACGCCACCGCTACGCCACCCGGAATCCGCAGCAGCCCAATCAACGGCTCCACTTCCGCGCTCACCGTAATCCCCACTATGCCGAGCCGCGGAATCATGTCCTTCGAAGGATCCGCCAATTCCGAAAGATGCTCCGCATCATTTGGCGGCTCAAACACCGGCACATTCAGCTCGAGTTTCTGTTCGCCTCGCATCACTGTTAGCTTCGTGAAATTCGCATTCTCGTGCAGATACAGATTCACAGTCATCACCGGCACGTTGTTCACCGGCTGTCCGTCCATCGCGACGATCACATCCTCGATTCGCAATCCCGCACGCTCCGACGTGCTGTCCGGCGGCACATCGGACACAATCACGCCCTCGTCGATTTTCAAATTCAATCCTTGCGCCAGCTGCGGCGTCAACGTCATCACGTCCGCGCCAATCGTGCGCCGCTTCACGCGCCCATATTTTCGAATCTGCTGGTACGCGAATCGCGCGATGCCACCCGGAATCGCAAATCCGATTCCTTCGTTCCCGCCCGACTTCGTGTAGATAAATGTGTTGATGCCCACCATATTTCCGTCCAGGTCCATCAACGGCCCGCCGCTGTTGCCCGGATTGATCGCCGCGTCGGTCTGAATGTAAGTCATCGGGCTGTTCGGATCCGTTTGCCGCGCCACCGAACTCACCAACCCAAACGAAACCGAATTCTCGAGTCCCTGCGGGCTCCCAAACGCCAGCACGATCTGCCCCTTCTGCAATTTCGCGTAAGCGCCGATGGGAATCGTCGGCAATCCCGTCGCTTCCACTTTCAGCACCGCCAAATCGATCTGCTTGCTGAACCCGAGCACTTTTGCGGACAACACTTTGCCGCGCCGCTGCAGCTGCGCGAGCGCCTGCGATTCATCGGTGTTCGCCGGAGTGAATTGCACGCGCACGCGATCCGCGCCCTTCACCACGTGATAGTTCGTGATGATGTACCCGTCCGGATCCACCACGATTCCCGCGCCCAGGCTGCGCTCGCGTTCCACAGGACTCGAGTCCGAGGTGTCGTCCTCGTCCGTCGCGCCAAATCCAGTCACCAAAATCTCCACCACCGCCGGCGACACTTTCTTCGTCAGCGCTTCGAAATTCCGGCTCAACTCATGCACCGGATGCGAACCAGGCATTTCCGTCGTATCCGGCGCCTGCACGCCCGTCTGCGCTTGTGCCGCGGCGCGTGGGCACACACCCACGAAAAAAATCGCCGCGGCCGCGCATCCCACCGCGAAATATTTCCTCACGACACTCCACCAATCAACTCTCACGAGACCTCACCCTTAGGCTGCGAACTCAAAGACGCCACCGCATGCGCCTCCTCCACCGCGCCCCACTTCACCACCTTCAAATCCAGCACGAAAATCGAATACAGAATCGGCACCAGCAGCAGCGTGATAAACGTCGCCACGCACAGCCCGCCAATTTGCGCATAGCACAGCGGCTGCCACAGCGGCCCGCCGTGCATCGCCAGCGGAAATAGCGCCAGCACCGTCGCGCCCACCGTGATCATCACCGGACGCAGCCGCACAATTCCCGCATCCAGCAGCGCTTCCGCGAGCGGCTCGCCTTTCTCGTGCATCTCCTCGATGAAATCGAAAAGCACGATCACGTGGCTCACGATCACGCCGATCAAGCTCGCAATCCCCAAAAACGCCATGAACCCAAACGACGCGCCCATCAGCCACAGCGCAAACAGCGCGCCCGCCACGCCATACGGCGCGCACGCCAGCACCAGAAACGGCTTGATCGAATGCTTGAACTGAAACGCCAGCGCCAGAAAAATCATCGCCACCGAAATCATCATCACCACAGCGAGATTGCGAAATCCCTGCTCCGTCTTCGCCTGCTCGCCGCTCACGATAATTTGGTAACCCGGCGGCAGCGTCTCGTTCAATTTGTCGAGCGCAGCCTTCGCCGGCTTGAACACTTCCGACGCCAGCACTCCCGGCTTCGTGAACGACTGCACAGAAATCGTCCGGAAATGTTCCAGGCGCCGGATGCGCATCGTCTGCAGCGAATTGCCGATGCTCGACACCTCGATCAGCGGCACCTTGTTCTGCGACGACGACGAATACACATACAAATTCTGTACGTCCGAAAGCGTCGCGCGCTCCTCCATCCGCAGCCGCGAAACCACAGGAATCTGCTGGTCGCCGCGCCGCACATTCGTCAGCGGCGTCCCGTTCAGCGCCGTCGCCGATGAATTCGCCACATCCTGGTTCGTCACGCCCGCCAGATTCGCGCGATCCGAATCCACCTTCAGCGAAATCTGAAATCCGTCCTGCCCCCAATCGTCGCGAACGCGCGCCGCGCCCGCCTGCGCCTCGATAATCGTCCGCACTTTCCCCGCGATCTGTCGCAGCGTCGCGATGTCACGCGCTTCATCCAGCGCGTTCACGTCCGCAAGGCCCGTCACGCGCAACTCCACCGGATAATCCACCGGATTCGTCTGCAGCTGCCGCACATCCACTCGCGCTCCCGCCACCGCGCGCGTCACCGCCTCCTGAAACGGCGCCACCAGCAGCGGCGTATCTTCTTTGTCGTACAGCTCCACAATAATTTGCGAATAGTTCAGCTGCTGCAGTTGCGGTGTCGCCGAAAACCAGAATCGCGGCCCGCCGCCTCCCTCGAACGTCGTCAGCGACCGCAGAATCGGCCGCGCCTTCCCATCCTTATCCGGATGCGCGCGCCCGTATTCCTCCGCCGTTTTCTTGATCGACTCCTCCACCTGCGCCGCCACCTGATCCGTTGCAAAAAGCGGCGCGTCGTTCGGCAGCCACACGTCGATGAACGAAAGGTACTGCACGTCCTCCGGGAAGAATTGCGTCTTGAGCTGGTGGCCGAAATAAAATCCCACGGCGAGAAAAATCAGCGACACGCCAAACGCTTTCCACCGGTGCTCCACCACAAACGTGCCAAACCGGTAGTAGCGCCCCGTGAATCCCTTCGTCCGACGCTCTTCCATCGGTGTTTCTTTTTTCTTCGGCGCGCGCAGCAGGTAGTAGCCCAGGAAGGGAATGAACGTCATCGAGACCAACCGCGACGCCACCAGCGCGCACGTCATCACAATCGGCAAGCTGAATAGAAATTCTCCCGTCGTTCCCGTCAACGCGAGAAACGGGAGGTACGCCACGATGTTCGTGATCGTCGCAAATAAAATTGCGTGCGCGAGCTTCGTCGGACCGAGCCACGCCGCGATCACCGGCGGATGGCCTTCGTTCAGCATTCGCTTGATCGAATCGCCCGCCACCACCGGATCGTCCACCAGCAATCCCAGCGCGATGATCAGCGTCGCCACGGAAACCTGCTGAATGTCCACGCCCAACAGGTGAGTGAAAGCAAATGTCATTGCTAGCGTGATCGGAATCGCGATCGCCATCAGCAGCGCCGACCGCCATTCCCAGAATCCGACCAGCGAAACGATCACCACCAGCACGATCGCTTCGTACAGCGCGTCCATGAAGAGATCGACGTTCTCTTTCACCTGCCGCGGCTGATCCGAAGTCGCCGCGATAATCAGGTCCGGCGGCAGCAGCGCTTTCGTCGCCGCAAGCTTCGCCTGCACGCTCGTCGCGAAATTTGCGATCTGCTCGCCGGCCCGCATCTGCACCGCTAGCGTCACCGCGCGCGTCCGCTGCCACTTTCCGTTCGCGTCCTTCCACACGTAATAATTCAGGTAGCGCGCCGGACTCTGATACCCGCTGCGAATATCCACCAGGTCGCGCAGATAAATCGCGCTGCCAAAGGACGACGTACCCACGATCACGTTGCCAATATCCGCCGTGTTCACAAACTCGCCCGACGGATCCACCAGCACGTTCTTCGTCCCAGTCTCGAGCGTCCCGCCCGGTAAAGTGATGTTCCGCGAATTCAAAATGCTTTTCAGGTTCGAAGGCTGCAGCCCGTACGACGCGAGCTTCTCCTGCGAGTAATCCAGATAAATCTGCTCCGACAGGACGCCCGACCGGTCCACGCGAGAAACTTCCGGCGCTCCTCCGAGGGTTCGCTGAAGAAGATCCGTAAATTGGTCCAGCTGGCGGTACGTGTATTTATTCCCCGGCGCCGCCGAAAGCACAGCTCCCACTTGCCCCGGATCGCGCACCACCACCGGCGGCCACGCGTCCGGATGAAATTCCGATTCACGGAGCTTCTGCGAGATGAATTCGTTTCCCGCGGCGTAAATCTGCGCGTCACTCGCCGTCGAAAGTCCGTCCGTCGCCACGAATTCTGGTCCTGCGATAATTTCCGTCTGGCTCAGCACGCCCGCGGCCTCGGCAGACTGCACAAACATCCGCACCGCGCGCGTCACCTGATCCGTCGGCGTCGCCGCCGGAAAACACACCACGATCGAAACCGGCGCCCCCGGCCCTTTCAATGTCCGCGCTGCGCGATGCTTGCGCAGCGTCAGCTCCACCGCGTGCGCACGCACTTCGATCGTCGATTTATCTTCCAGCGGGCTCGCCACCGTCAGCATCAGCGCCGCCGTATCGCCAAAATCGCTGTTGAATTTGATCGGCCCCGCGCCCTGCGGCAGGCTCAGCGCGTTCAGCTTCAAATTCATGTCGCTGAATTCTTTTTTCGAATCCTTTACCTTGTCCGAGAGCTGCACCTGAATGATGGAAAGCCCCGGCATCGAAAGCGACTTGATGCCGAAATCTCCTCCGATCGGCGCGCGAATATTCGGATTCTGCGCCACCGAAGTTTCAATCGGCCCCGTCACCAGCTGCTCCACCTGTTCCGCGGTCGCGCCCGGCCACTGCGTGATCACGCTCGCCACGCGCACTGGAATGTCCGGGTCCTTGCGCTTCGGCATCTGCTTGTAGCCGTAGAAACCCGCAATCACCGTCGCGATCAGCAAAATCCAAGAGATCTGGCGGTTCTCCACAAAGAAGCGCGCGGTGTTGCGCTCGTTCGCGATCAGATCGGCTTCTGTCCGGTGTGCCATCGTCCTCGACTAAGCTTTACAAGCCGTCAATTTGCCCGCTTACTGAATCACGCGCACTACTTGTCCATCGTTCACAATCGTCGCCCCGTTCACCATCACGCGCTCACCTGGATTTACACCGCTCGCCACCGCCACCAAATTGCCGTACGCCGAGCCCGGCGTCACACTTCGCCGCCGCGCCACATCTTTATCGCCTTCGTGCTGCACCAGGTACACGCTGAATGTCTTCGATCCATCCGGCGCCGACACGATCGCGCTGAGCGGCACCACTACCACAGGCGACGCGAGCCTCGTCTGCCCTAGCACCAGCGTCGCGACCATTCCTGACTTGAGCAACTCCTGCTTGTTCGGCACCGTCACTTCCACCTGAAATGTCCGGCTCTTCGAATCCGCCTGCGGCGCAACGGCGGTCACCAGGCCCGCAAACGGCTGCGTGTAGGATTCCGTCACGATCGATTGCTTCTGCCCCAGCTTCACGCTCCCGAGCACTGTGTCCGGCACTCCAAACACCGCTTTCACCGTCGATGTCTCGCCCATCGTAAATCCCGACGTGCCCGCCGCAACCAGAACGCCTTGCTCGATGTTGCGCACGAGAATTTGCCCGTCGAGCGGCGCGCGCAGTTGGCAATCGTCCAGCGCCTGTTGCGCCTGCGCCACCGCCGCCTGCGCCGTCGTCACTTGCCCCTGGCTCGCGTCAAACTGCGCCTTTGCCGAATCGTAATCCGGCTGCGTCATCGCGCCCCCCTTGTAGAGGGCCTGCGCGCGCGTCCACGTCTGCGCCGCGTTTGCCGCGCTCGCCTGCGCCTGCGCGAGCTGCCCTTTGTATTGATCCACCGCCTGTTGGTAATCGGACTGCCGCACCGTCGCCAGCACTGTGCCTTTCTTCACCACGTCGCCCATCTGGACGTTCCGCACGCGCCCGTCCACGCCTTTGTGCTGCAGAATGCTTGTTACATACCCCGCCGACTTGAACGAAACGGAAAGCTGCTGGTAGGGAACGATGCTCGCCGAATAATTCACGCCCTCGATTCCGTTGTACGTCGTCGCCGTCGCCACCGTCACCGGCGTCGGCGGAGTCTCCGCGGGCTTTTTCTCTTCGCGGCATCCGCCGAGCCACAAACAGACCGACAGCGCCGCCACTGGAATCACGCAATTTTTCATAGGTCGTCCCATCAATCGTTGCCCAGCGCCTTTTCGAAATCCGAACGCGCCGTCCAGAAATTTGAAAGCGCCTGCTGATACTGCGCCTGGCTCTGCGCCATGTTCGATTGCTCGGTCTGCAGCGTGCTCAGTAGCGCCGCGTTCTGCTTGAATTGCAGCGTCACCACGTCAAGCTTCTGCTTTTCCGCATCTTTTCCGAGTTGCGCCACTTTCAATCCCGCCCGCGCCTCGCGCAGCTTCCGGTACCGGTTGCTGATATCGATCACCACTTGCGACTGCGTCTCGGTCAGGCTCAGCCGGCTCTGTTCGATCCCGCGCTGTTTCTCATCCATCAAATGGCGTTTGTTGCCCCAGTCCCAAATGTCCCACTTCAGCGAAAATCCCACCGAGTTGATGCCCGACGGCAATCCCTCAATCGTGAACGGACGAAAGTACATGTACTGCAAGCCCACCTGAGGAATGTAATTCGCCTTCTCCAGCCGCCGCGCCAGCGTCGCTTGCTCGATCTTGTTTTGCGCCTGCTTGATCTCCGTCCGGTTATCGAGCGCCGTCTGCCGCGCGAGATCCAGGCTCTGCTCTTCCGGCAGCGCGTCCGGCACGCCCGCCAGAGCAAAATCCGTCGTGATGTCGCGCCCCATTAAATCGTTCAGGTTTTCTTTTTGCGTTTGAATCGTGTCTTCCAGCGTCACCTCTTGCAGTTCGGCCTGCGCTAGTTGTGCCTTCACGCCCGAAGCCTGATACGGCAGCGCCGCCTTCTGCGCCACGTACTCGTCCGTCGTGCGATCCATCTCGTGCAGCGCTTTCACGTTTTCTCGCGCTGCGTCCAACGCGCTCTGCGTTTGCAGCAGCGTGTAATACGAAGACTTCACCGAGTCCGTGACCTCCTGCTTCTGCTGTCGCAATTGTTCCTGGCTGAGCTGCCTGCCCGCTTTCATCAGCTCCACATTCAAATGCACCTGGTAAAGCTGCGAAAGCGGCTGGTACACCTGAACCAGACTTAACGCAGTGAAGTGCGGTTGCGTTGTGATCACCGAATTCTGCGAGGGGACCGGCGTCGTGCCCACTTGCCCGAACACGCCTTCCGGCACCTGCACGTTCACCGCGGTCAGTAGCCCGCCGGCCGTCAGCTGCACATTGAATTGCGGGTAACGTTGCGTTTTCGCGGCGAGAATCGCGTCGTTCGAGTAGAGGACGTTTTGAAAGGCGATCTTGATCTGGCGGTTGTTCTGTTGCGCTTCCGCCACAGCTTCGTCGAGCGTCAGCACTCCGCGGTCGCCCGCTTGTGGAACCGATGCGGGCGCCGCGTCAATCGTCGCTGGCACAGCCGGCTGCGCATGCGCCGGCGCAATCTGCGCACACGCACACACTGCGCTAAGCAGCGCGGAAATGCCCGCTACTAAAATGCGCCACTTCAATGCTGGGAACTCCTGCCGGTTGCCTGTTGAACAGGGCCTTCGCCGCCAGGAAAACTCCAGCGAAGCGCTGTGGGTACAATAAAAATGAAACGGTTTGCGGAATCTATATCGCGTCGCTCAGCGGCGTCAACCGCGATTTGGTCAATTCTCGCGCCCGCTCCAAAATCTCGTTGCCCGCGCCTCAGCAGGGAGTTATGCTTCGCGCCGCTGCACGTCTTGAACGCCGCCTGCTAAATAAGTGTTACTTTGCCGTCCGTTCGCTTGCGTGTGGCCGCCGCGTTAAATCACGCGGATGGCAATTTGGAGGAAGGCATGCGCAATCGTAATCGCGCTGTTCGGCTGTTCAGCGCGCTCATCGTTCTTGGCTTTCTCGCCACGGCTGCAGCCATCGCTGTCGCCGAAAAAACGCCCGCGAAAGTCGCCGGCACATGGAAAGTCAGCGGCGCAGGCGACGCCGGCAATATCGAACAGACCGTCGTCTTCACGCAGGACGGCGACCGGCTCGCCGGCCTCTTCACCGGCCTCCACCAGTCCGGCACTGTCGAGGGCACTCTCGACGGCACCGCCATCAAGTTCAGCGTCAAGGGTGGCGGCGTCTTTATTAAGTACACCGGCGACGTCACCGCCGACACCATGCGTGGCACGCTCATCTCGCAGGGCAAGAACGGCAGCTGGACCGCCCGTCGCACCAAGCCTGAATAACTCGTTCGCTGAAGAGAATTCAATTCTCAGGAGGATTCTCCCCATGCTCCGTCCGTTCCGCACGCTCACGCTCGTAGCTCTGCTCGCCATTCCGCTTGGAATCGCCGCCACGCCCGCTACGGTTTCCGCGCAAGACGTCCGCACCAACTCCATGCCCGGTACCGACTTCTCGAAGTTCAAGACCTACCGCTGGGTCGCCGTCGAAGGCGCGAGATATCCGAACCAGATTCTCGACGCGCAGATCAAGCAAGCCATCGATACGCAGATGGCCGCCAAGGGCTTAACGAAAACCGATTCCGAAAACGCCGATCTCGATCTTACCTATCAAGCGTCCGTCAGCCAGCAAACGCAGTGGAGCGCCTACGGCACCGGCGGCATGCGCTGGGGCTGGGGCGGCGGCATGGCCGTCGCGACTCCCACCAAAATCAACACCGGCACACTCATCCTCGACATGTACAATCCCGCGCAGAAGCAGCTCGTCTGGCAGGGCACCGCGACCAAGACCGTGAATCCCGGCAACAGCCAGGAAAAAATTCAGAAGAATCTCGACAACGCGATGAAAAAGCTCTTGAAAGATTTCCCGCCGAAGGCGAAATAGTTCGTCCGGCTACCACCCCTCGCATTACAGGAGACATATGAATCTCGTTCCCGTTCGTGTTTTCACCCGTCGCGCGTTTTGTCTTGCTGCCGTCGCAGCAATCGGTATCGCCGCATCCGCTCTGCCCGCTCGGGCCCAGGGCGGCGGTGCCGACATGCAAGCCCGCATGATGGAATTGAAAGAGGCGATGGCGAAAAATAAAGCCGCTCTCGCCACTTACACGTGGAAAGAAACCGTCACCATCAGCCTCAAGGGCGAAGTGAAAAAGGTGCAGCACTATCAAGTCCGCGAAGGCTCCGACGGTAAGTCGCAAAAAACTTCGCTCGATCCCGCCGAGGCGCCGCAACAGCCGCAGGGTGGCCGCCTTCGCCAGCGCGTCGTCGCCAAGAAAAAAGAAGAGTTCGAAGACTACGCGGAAAAAATGAAAACCACCGCCGCGATGTACGTGCCGCCCGATAAAGACCTGATTCAAGCGGCGTACGCGAAGGGCAACGTCGCGTTCGCGCCCGACGGCGGCAACGTGAAAATCACGTTCACCAATTACGTGAAGCCCGGCGACTCAATGACCATCCTATTCGACAAAGCGAAGAAGCAAATCTCCAGCATCGCGATCAAGACCTACATGGACGATCCGTCCGTCGGCCTCACGCTCAACGTGAATTTCGACGCGCTGCCCGACGGCACCAGCCACGTCTCCAGCGTCACCACCGACGGCCAGTCCAAACAACTTGTGGTCGCAACCGTGAACAACGACTACCAAAAACTCTAGACCGCCTCGAAATCAAAAAGCCGGCGCCAAATTCCCAAACGGGGAATTGACGCCGGCTTTTCATTTTTCAAATCACAATCGCGACTTAGTGAACGAAGCTGAACGTCACGCCCGTCGTGAGAATCACGTCGTTCGGCTTGGTGCCGATTACCGGCGGATTGCTCACGTAACGATCGCTCAGCGTCACGTTCCATCCAAACCACTTCTTGATCTGCGTCACCGTGCCCGCATCAAACGACATCCGGTACTGTCCGGTGTTCGTCAAATCGGGATAGATGTAGAAAACTTCCGTCGCCGTCGTGGTCTTTCCGAACTTGTGCATACCCGCTTCGCCCACCGTCACGCCGACCAGGTTGCGATCGCCCGAGAGTCCGGGAGCGAGTGGGCCGGAGTACGTTTCATGCGTGTAGTTGATGCCGCCCAGCAGATCGAGCGTCGTGTTTTCGGTATTGATCAGGTGATAGCCGATGCCACCGGTGTAGATCGCGCGAATGTCCAGGCCTTGCAGAGCGTCGTGCGTGAAGTCCGCAGCACCGAACGCGAAGACCCGCTTGGTGATGTTGCGATCGTACTTGATGCCTCCGATGATCGAGTTCGCGATCGTGCCGCCGCCGGTCTTGTCGTTCGTGCTGTACAGCGAGCCGAAATACATGGTCGTCTCGTCGTTCAGCGTTTTGCGGTCGGCGTTAAATCCGGTGCTCAAGTTGGTCGTCTCGGTATTGCCTCGCGCGATCGCGAAGCCGAGGTTCGCTCCGCCCTTCCAGCCTTCCAGCCAGCTGGGGTGCAGGCTCTTCTCATACGCCGTCTCGGCATCCTGTCCGCGGATCACGGTCACTGCTGACAGTGGCACAGTCACGTCGCCGTTCGATGCCGTGTGAATCACCACGTTCGTTCCATCGCTGGTCATCACGCCGGTCACCGTCGTCTTCGCCGGAGTTACCACGTACAGAGGCTTGTCGGTGGTGACCGACGCTACGGCGCCCCAATGAATCTTCAATTCGCCCGCGTAATCGGTTTTCAGCGTTATGTCTTTGCCGTCGGAATCTAGAATGGCGCCGGTCAGGCGGTCCCCGTTCTTCAGCGTCACGGTGTCGGCAGCGGCAGCGGCTGCGTACGCCAGAAACACGAAGAGAATGGTAAGAATTCTTCCGTTCTTCAAAGCGTTTTCTCCTATCAAAAATTCGGAAATGTACAGCAGGTCAGCACAGAAGTGCGGACAACTGGGCGGAGCAATCATACTTCACGAGGCGACTGAGCCCGAGCACTTTCACCTTTTTTTCACATTCGCGATCGTCTCATTTTTAAACGCTATGTCGCCTGCGCCACTGAAAAAATCAACACGCTTCGAATCACACGCTGCAACGCACATCGCCGCGCGTACAGCTATATAGCTGCGCGCGTTTTTCGTCCCGCAATGTCCCAAAATGGTCACAACTGCTACCGACCATTTACTCGACGAACTGTAAAATCGTACGCCCTCAAAATCCCAGCTACTAACCGCAACATCTTGACGGATTTGCGGACGACCGCTAGATTGCAACCCAGCTAACATCCTGACCACTCGCCTCATCTAAGTTAAGGCAGGAGCTATTCCGCAACGGAGGAGTGTATGCGCAACGCATTTACCAGGATTACCCTTCTCGCCGTGCTCGGTGCGCTGCTTTTCGCACCGCTGGTCACTGGCGCGCAGGATCAGGGTTCCTCGGTGACCACCGTCGTTACGGTTTTGGGGCCGAAGTTCACCCCGCCGCCGCAATTTACCAAAGACGACATCGCCGTCACCGAGGGCAAGACCAAAGACGTGGTGACGAATCTCGTC
>Ga0206966_1025_pt1 | contig 52001 bp, 50 predicted proteins | sample Alteio_BWOrgHeat_23_FD_152970 | JGI IMG/M metagenome (GOLD analysis project Ga0206966, IMG submission 152970) | Enriched cells from forest soil in Barre Woods Harvard Forest LTER site, Petersham, Massachusetts, United States -... | ecosystem: Environmental > Terrestrial > Soil > Temperate forest >...
AGACTCCGTTACATCAAACAACCGCTCGGAGCGCAAATCACACCTCAGAATGCTCATCGATGCGGACAACCCGGCCAGCAGCACCGCCGCCGCATCCCTTCTTTAAGCTCCGAGCACACCCTTTCGACATGCTGCCGCCTTGTCTCATCTTTCTTGACGGAGATGGTCCAGCAGATCCACTCGTTGCGCGCGAGCGGCGTTATGTCTTCCCAAGCCGCCAGTGCCTTCGCGTCGGACGCGATCGCCTTTCGGAGATCAGCCGGAAGGTTATGTACGACCCCTCCGGAGATTCGAACGGTTGTCATAGGGTTATCCCGCAGGCTCTTGGCTGCTCGCCGATCTCGAATTTAGTAGCCTCTTGCCCGTGTGTGTATGAAGAGCTGGAGAAACAGTCGCTCTAGCCGTTTTGGGGTCGTCCCAGGAGGTTGTTAGTCCGCCACTCGTTTTCGAACTCTGAAGTGTTGGGCCTGTTGTCTCACGTAATAGTTGTGAACGTGGAACGCGACATGCTTCCTCAGTTGTCAGCGGGGATTTCGTGAAGTTGTGAGTCATTCTGCTCTCAATTGCACTCGCAGTATCAGAGCGCCGAGTGGTACGTGACGTAAATCGCCATTCATCTCGCCACGGCGACTTTCATTTAAGGAAAAGAGGGAATGTGAACACGCTAAGACGGTTGCGGAATTTCTGGATACTGTGGGTTACGACGATTGTTCTGGCTTGCTACAGCAATGCAGTGGCTCAAGCGGGCTACAGAGTAGCCGATTAAACGGCACGCCACACGGGTTCTTTTTCGATACGAAGAATTTCCTGCAAGCCGTGAGCCAATTCTGCTCTGGATCGGACATTAGTTGTTACGCTGGCTAGCCTCCCTTAAGGGCGCATCTTCTTGATGCGCCCTCTATTTTAGCTATGCCAATTCCTGAACCCAGTATTTATCGTCCAACATATCTAACGAAGGAACAGCAGCAATCGCAACTTGCCGCTGTCTATGGAGTATCCATGACGACTGCATTGAGTTTTGGGGAATTCGAGACAATGCGGCAGATCGTGCAGATGCATGAATGCCCTGGGCAAGCCGATGCAGACTATCGACTTGAATAATCCCCCGAAAGAGCCATACCGAAGTAATCACCGAGGGCAAGACTGATTTATTAGGTGGCTCTGGAACCCGAACGCGTGGCGCGAAACCTTCAGAATCTCAAGGAACACCCCAAGATACGGTCATCAACATTCTTTGGTATCTCAATGCTTCGGACAAGGAAACCCAGGTGCGCGGAGACTGACCTATCCTTCGGACGAACGCAAGCAAGCGTTGAACCGTTTGGGTTCTCGCCAGCAGTGCTCATCTTAGTCTGTTATTTTTCAGAATCAATGGCGCAGATGTTTCACGTAAATGGCATGTGCCGAGGTTGAGGCGCTATATCACCGCGATGGGCGCCCGCGCGGTCTCCCACGAGCAAGCTCTTCGATCGTCTCCCGCATGTGATCCGAAATGACACGTCTGCGACCCCACGTCCGAGCACTCCTTTCGAGCAAGTGATTCGATGCTATACCTCTGAAGCGCTCCACCCATCTCTGGGCTGTGCGAAACGAATACTAGTTTTTTGCGTCGACGTGGCAAACGTTTGGACGCCTTCAGATAAGTGCGGGATTTTCACGGCATTTGGCAACAATCAGTGTCATGTCATCTTGCTGTTCGTGAGGGTGGAACTTTCGAACTTGATCGACAACTGACGAAATCAAGCCTTGTGAGGATCGTCCACGATCCCGCCGCAGTACTTCGATCAGGCGCTCCTCACCAAATTCTTCCCCGGCATCGTTGACCGATTCTGTTACCCCGTCAGTGTAGAGCATGAATATATCTCCCGAGCAGAGGTGCCGCTCTTCCAGCGAACATTCCCATTTCTCAAACAGTCCCAGCACCGTGGTTGTAGATTCAAGCCGTTCTAAAGTGTCGTCGCGCCGGAGGAGAAGAGCGGAAAGATGTCCGCAATTCGCATAACGCAATCGCTGCGTTTTATCGTCATATTCAGCATAGAAGAATGTTGCATAATCGCGATCGGTCGTGTTCTCGTAAAACAACTGATTTGCTGATCGCAAAAAACGTTGGGGCTGATCCGAAGCAGTCGCACACTGGCTGCGTAAGTTCGCTTGTAGGTTCGCCATCAACAGAGCAGCCGCGATTCCCTTTCCGGCTATATCGGCAATCACCAGTCCAAGTCGCCTTTGGCCCAGGTCCAGGTAATCGTAATAATCTCCCCCAACTTGCCGTGCCTGAATGCAAGTGCCCGCGTATTCCAGCGTTCGAACTGCTGGCATCCCTTGAGGAAAGAGTCTCGACTGGACCTGTCGTGCGATTTCCAGTTCTCGCGCGGCGTGGCGTTCCGATTCCAGACGGTCTTCAATACGGCAGCGCTGTTCTTCCACCTCTCGAGTCGCCTGATCAAAACCGATCAGCGCGAATCGATTTCCATCAACGTCCTCGAATCTTGTCAACACACTTCCCCAAGGCGTGGCTCTCGGCGGATGAAGAAAGCAAACCCCACGCTCGCTCCATTCGCGATACTTAGCTTCGACATCTTCAGTGAGAAAAACGACTTGCCTGCCTTTGCCGATGTATGGAAAATCCTCCGAGTCGGGCTGGGGAGTGACCAGAGCCAGTCTTGCCGTACCGTCCGGAGGCGCAATCGTCAACCAACGCTCCCCATCCGGGGACCGATGGTCCAAGACCACGCTGAAACCAAGGAAGTCTACGTAGAATTGCAGGCTTCGGTCCTGGTCGCGGACGAAAAGCGTCACATGTTGAAGAAGAAGGTAGGGGTCCCGTCGATTCAGGCGAATAGCTGGCCTGATATTCCATAACGGTGAAGTGGATGCGCCCATCACGAGATTGTACTTCTGAAGTCCGTCACCTGAATCGCTTGTAAAAAAGCATTAGGACACCGCGTCATAATATTTTCCGAGTACCGCTCGCCTACTCCTGAAAAGTCGTAACTTCAAGGCGAAGTTGCTCAAAACGCCCTTTTTTTTAGCGACTTTGGCTCGGCCGAAAGGCTAGATTGCTTCCCGCGTGCCGGCTATGGAAGCAATAGTATCCCCACCATCGTCAAATGCCCTAAGTTTGCTTAGATTCTCGCTGACTCCGCACAAAACTATGGATTTGCCTTGCTAGCAAGAGGCGTTTTATTAGACCGTGTCCGGAACCGGTCCCCACCTATATGGAATGCTTGCCAGCATAACGGCTGCTAATAATAGATTCAGCCACGCAAACCAGTCTCCCGCTCGGGCATAGAGTGTCCGCTCATTCCGCACCGGAACACTCGCCACTAAAACAGCAAACGGGGCAGACCCTGTGTCCCGCTCCGCCAGCACCCGTCCGCGATCATCCGTTACTGTAAGAATTCCCTGCCTCGGAGCACGCGCAATACTGAAGCCGCTCTCCACGCCTCGCAGAATCGCCATGCGCCCATGCAACCAACCATCCGTCACGAAGTCATACGCCGGAACCAGCATCAACCCGGCCCCATCGTTTCCGTACTGGCGCGAGAGCAGCGGAAAATCCATATCCTTGCATATCTCCATACCCCATTTACCCGACGGCCGCTCAAAGAGAACTCGCTTAGTTCCTGGCAGGAGATGCGATTCAAACGGAGGAAGCATGTGGTGCTTCTCATAGGTGGCTTCGAGCGTGCCATCCGGCGAATAGAGTCGCGTCTCATTCAAATTCGGAGCATGCTCAAACGACACAGAGATCGTAATCTGTTGCTCGCGTGCAACCGTCTCCATAACCGAATCCGCCCGAGCCAGGTCTGCGCCAGAGATGAGCCCAATCTTCTCCGGAATCACCACCACCTGAGCGCCCTGCGCGACCATACCTGGAATATGCGCGGCATATAGCTTCACCAGTTCTACTGTTGCTGCGCCGCGAGGAAATAGTGTCTGACGGGCATCGGTCGAGATCAGCCCAACGGTGACACGCGGCGATTCGACCGCTTCGTGCAATCGATAAACGCCAAAACCTAGCGCCGCAACCAAAATTCCACCAGCAGCCACTGCAACGTTTCTCTTCTGTACTGCTGTGCCTGGTAGAAAAAGCAATGCTGCTGCAGCAGGAAACAGGAGAAGCAGGAAATCGATACCCCATATCCCTGTAATCGACGCGATCTGTAAGACCGGCAGAAAGTTCATCTGCGTGTAAGCCATATTTCCGAACGTGCTGTGTACCGAGCGGAATTCCTGCAAATACTGGAATGCAACCCATAGCACAGGGACTGAGAACATTGCCCTGGACAACTGTCCTCGCAGTGCAAAGACGCGAAATATGAGGACGATCAGCCCAAACACCAGCGACGGTCCCAGCACAACGAATAGCACCACGCCTAGCGGCGCAAGCTCTCGATAGTAATGCCACATATTGATGCCGCCAACCGCATACGCCACAGACGCGGTCAGGAAGGCACGCCACGATCGTAGCTTCGGAGCCACCAGCAGCACCGGCAACGGCGCGAACCAGCTGAGATACCAATGCGGGTGCAGTCCTGAACCAAGGAAATACATTGCTCCGGAAAGAACTACTGCCACTACCGCCCATTTCGTTTGCTTAAGCTCGGAGACCATGAATGACCCTCCTCAATGCACGCCGTACCAACGCTCGAAACTTCTTCTCTTCCAAACTGAATCGTCCAGCCCGATTTAGCACCACATAGCCATGCGTGACCGCCCACAATTCGAGAGCCACTTCCCATATGTCGTCCTTCTTCATCCATCCGGAGGCCATCGCGTCGGCAACTTGACCGGCAAGAGGATTCAATGTCGGTGAACGGCGCTGGCGAAAATCTTCCGGATAGCGCCGCGCTGCAGGCCGCGATTGCGAAAAGACATAATCAAAGATGCGTGGGCGGTCTAAGGCGTAGTCGATATACGCCTCCATTGCGCTGATCAGTCTTCGCTCATGCGAACCCGAGACGATCCGTCGCTGGATATATCCCAGAAACTTCGCAAACTCGCGGTCAGTGATGCTGTTGAGCAGTGCTTCCCGATTCGGAAAATGGTGATAGATCGCCATTGGCGTAATTCCCACCGCCTTGGCGACCCGGCGCATACTCACCGCCTCCGGTCCTTCCCCCTCAAGGATTAAGAGAGCGGCCTCCGCAATACGCTCAGATGTCGTCTTATTCGCCATGGCTATACACTGTATATCACAATTACTATACGATGTATAGTAAGGACAGTAAGCGCTGAACGCGGGGCGGACGAGGATCCGAGTTCGAATCGATTGGATTACAAGGGTTGACTTCACTCTAAATAGCGAATCGCACCCGAGTAAAGGTCAAGCCGGGCTGAGCTGCTGCACAATGCCAAAGGCTAAATGAAGAAAGCGGGTCCTAAGCGGCTTCCATTGGAATCACCTGCCCGAATGGCGCCACGCACGACTCTGTAGAGGCCCACAACACCGGGTAAGGCGGAACCTCTTTCGGGAATGCGCCGCATAAGTCTGTAAGGAAAACCAGGGTCTGTGGCACAATTCCGCGTTCGTCCAACCAGCGGAAACAGGGCGCGAAGTTCGTTCCGCCTCCGCCCACCGGGGTGAGCGCGATCGGCTGCCCTGCTTGATATGTCTCGGCCTTATGGACCTCGGTATCGAAGTAGAGGACATGCACCCAGCTCGGCCGTTGTTCTTCGAGAATGGACCGGATTTCCGCCTCAAGGAGGCCCAGTTGACGCGCATTGATCGACCCCGAGCAATCGACAGCGATCGCAATTTCTCCAGCACCCTCCGACCTGACACCGGGGAGATAGAGCCCAGCCCAGATGTGCCGCCGATTGGGCGGCATCCAACTGTAGTCAGAGGGAATGGTTTCTGACCAGGCGCGGCGCAGCAACTCGCGCCAATCTACGCCGGCAGCTTCGGATTGTTCGAGGCTGCGAGTGACACCAGCCGGTAGCTTACCGGCAAGTTTTGCGACGTTCTCTGCCTGCTCGACGGCTATCTTCCATTCCGCGCCTGTTCAGCTACAGTCTCGCCGTCATTTCCTTCGGGTTCAGGAGCATCAAGCACCTGGCCAAAGCCGCCCGGTGTGGTCGGAGCAGTAGGCTCACCATCTGCACCCGCATTGTCGGCTTGCTCTCCGCACTCTCGGTTGGAAGAAGCACCATCCTGGTTCTCTTGTTCCCCGTTTGAGCCGTCCTGACCTTGCTGCTCCTCGATCATGTTGTAAATGCGTTCTGCGCTCATGCCGCGAAAGCGAGGGTCGATGAGAACATCCTTTGGCAGCGTGAGGCCGGCATCGAGGAGCAGAGGGTTGATGGCATAGTCACATGCCATATTCCAGCGTTTCCGATCACGGTCTCCCCGACGCGTGTGATGCTGGAGTGCCGGGTGCATCACCTCGTGAGCCAGGACTCCGGTAAGTTCTGCCGCGTTCAGCGTTTCGACGAATGCCGGATTATAGAACAGGGAGACGCCATCCGTGGCCATGGTCTGAATCGAGTTTGAGGCCCGTCCGCCCAGGCGAAAGAGAAGTGAACCGAAGAAAGGATGATCGAGCAGGAGCGCGGTCCGGGCCTTCTGGATCCGGACCGCGGGGCTAAGATGTTTCGTCATGGCGTTGCAGCCTCCATATACGGCGACATGTGCGAGAAGATGTCATCGACACTTGGCGCGTTCTGCCGCGTAGACTTGTCGTTCGATTCGGCCAGCTCTTGCTCCCGGCCGCGCAGGATGGCGTCCATCTGCGACAGGATCTGGGCGGCATCCGAGGCAGTTGCAACGCGGAGAATCTCGTTCTTCTTCAGATCGTGCGCGCTGAAGTTGCACAGGCGATCCTTGATCTCCGCCGCAAACCGATTCAGGTCCTCGTCCTGGTTCACATTAAGACGTGGAAGCAGATCGACAAGATCGAAGACATTGGTGACCAACGAAGCATGGAATCGTGACTCCGGGTCGCTCAGTTTGTTGACCATGTGCGTGAGTACGTCTGTCAGCCGCACCCAAAGGTCCCTGGTCCCACGTTTCAGCGACTGGCGCACACTCTCGTCGATTTCACGCGCGACTCGCGCCTGTTCTTCCTCTGAGAGTGTTACCCGGAAGTCCTCGCCAGTGGGAATCGGGAGCACCTCGAGCTTCACCCCGAACTTAGCCCGGAGCTTTTCGGCCGATGGGTAGTCCTCCGCGCGAAAAAGGCCATTCAACTCGGGACGGACCTGCTCGATGTAGGACGGATAGACCTCCAGGAAATCATCAACACTCTGGGAGAACGCGCGTTCGAACTCGCGCATCTGAGTGGTGAATTCAAAGTAGAAGTGTGCGGGCAGTAGACGATAGCCCTCATCGGACCACGGCAGGGTGATCTTGTAGAAGTACTGTCGAATTTGTCCAGCGAGTATCCGCAGCGCCTCAAGCTTCTCTGCGCCGCGGAGCAGTTGTTTGTTGTAGCGACCTGCGCTGTCGTGTGCGCCGTGTTGATGGGCAACGTCCCGGCTGACCTTCCGGTCGTGTTTCACCGCAGTCCAGATGCTGATATGGACTGCGGCCAGCATGGCTCGTTCGGTAATCATTCGAGGACCTCCGCATGTTCGACACCGAAGCGAACAAACTCCGGCGTATGGGTGATGGCACGGTTCCGCGCGGCCGCGTCCCGTATGGCCAGCACGCGCATCTCGGTTGACATCCGATTGAGATATTGCATGCCCTTGGCGATGGAATGGTCACTGAGGACTCTTCCTAATGCAGTGGCAATCGCGATCTGAGCGGAAGGCTCCCCAGGGAGGGGAGCGCTATCCGGGTTTAAGAGGATTTCATCGATAGACGGCAGATCACGAAACAGCCGCAGGAAGGCAACCAGTTCCGTCCTAGCTGCGGGTCCAACCGTTCCCTCAAGCAACTGCGCTTCAATCTCGGTGGCTCCCGTGAAGAAGCCACTCTTCTGCCGGCGCGCGAAGCCGCTTAAGACGTTCGAGGCCATCTCCCAAGAGCGAGGTGTAGGCCATGCATTCACGTCTGATATGGCGTTGGCATCATGCAGGAGTGCCGGTTTGAAGCGCAGGAAAGCGATGATCTCCGGACGCAGCCCGGCACGAACCGCCCACTGGCACCAGTCTTCGAAGTCCGGCTCGAGGTTGAGGTGGACGAAGCGATTGCGCAGCGGCCGCGGCATGGAAAAGTGCACACCACGCTCGAAAGCCGGATTGCCGGCGGCCACCACCACCCAACCGTCCGGGAGGTGGTATTCACCGAGTTTGCGGTCGAGCACCAGCTGATAACAGCCGGCCTGCGTCATCTGCGGTGCGGCCGTCAGCTCGTCGAGAAAGAGGATGCCCTTGCCGGAGGTCGGCAGAAACTTCGGTGGCACCCATTCCGCCTGGTCAGCCGAGATGCGCGGCAGACCACGCAGATCGACCGGATCAAGCTGAACCGCTCGAATGTCGAGGAACTGCCAGTCTAGATCAGAGGCTACCTGGGCAACGATCTGTGACTTGCCCACTCCGCACGCGCCCCAGATGTGTAAAGGCACACGTTCGGTAATGAGCGCATGAAGCGCTTCAAAGAGTTCAGAGGGTTTCATCGGATGGTCCTTTGGAAGGTTTGCTTCGTCTGCGGATTGAGCGTGGAGAAAATAGCTGTCTTTAATTGATTCGAGTGGAACTTAACTGATGATTCAGGGAATTGTTGACTTATGAGGATCGAGCACAGAATCCGCGAGAGCGGAGAGGTGCTGTCATCTTGATTTCGGTCGTGAGCGCGAAATCGAGCGAGATCCAGGAAAGCGTCTGGGGAATTTGTATTCCGCCGCCCGCTCCGGCTGGCAAGTTACCGTAAACCCAGACTTTGCAGGAAATTTGACCCCTCGCTGCCGCTCCTGCGCCGCGGACCAGGTTCAAACGACCTTAAGGGTGTTCCAGGTAACAGCAGAAAGGAAACGACGACTGTGCTCTGTCCCGCAAGATCGGACCGGCCTAACCAATTTGACGCTCATCTATAATGGTTTCGTTCAATTCAGGGTTCGCCGCGGCTCCATGGGCCGAGCTTGCAGGAGCACCACTACGGCAGTCAGCCAGAGCACCGCAGCCATCACCAAACCCGCGCATAGCTGCCGCGTGGAGGCACCGTGAAGCAGCGAACACCCACCCATACCAAGCACGATGATAGCTCCAGTCCAATAGTAAAGACGCACCTCAAATAGGCGGCCCAACGGAATGAAATGCAGGACAACGACAACTGCGGTCGCAATCGGAATCCAAGTGTCCAGACCAATCCGTGCCAGCAGAATCGCGCAGAGCGCGATCAGCCCGCCTTCGGCCCCAAAGATAATGCCAAAGAAGATGCCAGCACGTTTTCCCTTGGCAGCCGCAACCGGATCGTCGATGCTTGGAATGTCTCTTATAGCCATTAGCCGCAGGCCGCACAACCCAAGCAGTGCGATGGTTGCCACGGACCCTACGAGAATTGACCAGCTCGGGCGCGCGGTCCAGGAGGCAAGCGCTAAGATGCACCACACACAGCCGAAAAGCGTGAGAATGGCCGCTCCTGCAATGGAGCCACGGAGATGCGCTAGGGTCGGCATATGTTCACAATAACGAGTGGGTAACATGAAAGACAATCGATTGCACGTAGCGAACGCCGTCTCGATCTATTGGGCTGTACGCCCCCCTCTTTCTCCCGCGCTCCAATTGGAAAACAGACTTTTCGGAAGGTTTAGGTCGTAGTTTTCCGATAACTTCAGAGGCATTTCGGGATCACTTCCGGGTTGAGCGGTGATACGCTCGGAACGTTGTTTCAGACTCCACAGCGTGAGTCTCAACCGCTGCCTTCCTTGAGCGTTTAACGGCGGCTAGAGCGCGCAAGTGTTGTGCCCGAAGGGAACCTGTACCCGCGTCCAATACTTTGGGAGTTCAGCGGCGTTTTGACCGACTCCAACGTATGTTGCGTATGCTTCGCGCGTAAGCTTCTCAGACGTCACACTGAAGGAACTCGGTCGGGCCGACCTCGGTTCTAGCAACGGTTCAGGGCTGTGCACGACGACAGTGTTGCCCGAATAAGAAATGAGCACAGGGGATTCGGGACCGCCATGAATCATCGGGGGCAATTTGTAATCATGTCCACGATCATAGGGGGCGCAGAAGTCTGGGTTTGCCGAGATGTAAACCTCGGCTGGCTCACCTAAATAGGCTTGGCGTCGCAGATACGCAATTGCGCCCGAGGGAAGACGAAGCTCAATCATCCCCGGTTCCAATGTGGCTACCTTGTTCAATCCACTCCACACCCAATATGCCGCGCCAATGATTCCCGCCGCGACAAATGCGACAACAATGATCATCAGCTTCCAGACTCTTCGGATGGCCACGAACGAAAGCTTACCAGAGTGTTTTTGGGTAGATGCCTTTGATTTGCCTGCGCAAGGAAACCGTACTGGTCGGGTCCAATTCGGAAGTAGTCCGAGCCGAACGGCGGTCTGCGCACCCGGCGACGTACTGCATGAAAAACGGGGATCGGTAAGTTCAACCCGGCGACTTGCACGGAACGGCAACCTACCTTAAAGCTGACTTTACCGGATGTCGATCAGCGATGAAGCTGTCTGGTGCATTCAACCGCCTCGTTTTATTTGTGAAAATAGTTTGGTGCGTGGAGAGATCCGCATACATCTAAATACTGGTTGGTATACTTACCAATACGCTAAGGAGATGTTGTGAAAGACCGCAGACAGGACATTATCAACGCGAGCCTAGCCGTTTTACGGGAGAGCGGTTATTCAGGATTCACGCAACCTCGGGTGGCGGCTAAGGTGGGGCTGCGCCAGAGCCATCTGACCTACTACTTTCCTACGCGGGTTGATCTGCTGGCGGGTGTGGCTCGGGTGGCAATTGACCGGCAGCTGACGGCGGTGGATGGCATTCTGGGGGCGTCCTCGGTGCGGGAAGCTGCGAAGACCATCGCCAATGTTGTGGTGCGGCATGAGAACACACGGGTGATCATGGCGCTGGTACAGGCGGCGGATCAGGAGCCAGGGTTGCGTGAGCTGTTTCGTGAGTTGGCGGATGGCATTATTCTTCGCGCCGGGAAACTGCTTGGGAATTTGAATATCGAGCCGACGGATGAGCATTGCTATCAACTGCATGCGATGTCGGTGGGGATGGCGGTGGTTGATCTTGCGACGGCGCGGAAGGATGGAGAGCGGCGCGCTGCTCGGACTCTGGAGACGGCTCTCACTTTAATGACGAAAGGAAAAGGACGATGAAAGTTACAAACTCAAATGTATTGATTGCAGGCGCGGGGCCAGTTGGCCTGGCTATGGCCGCTGATCTAGCGCGATATGGCGTTTCGGTACGCCTGGTTGAGAAGAGTCCTGAGCGGACGGACAAGTCGAAGGCGTTGGTCTTGTGGAGCCGCACGCTCGAGCTAATGGATCGAATGGAATGCACGGCGCCATTCCTGACCACGGGCAAAAAAGTTATAGCGGTCAACGTCACTGCCGGCAAGGAACCCATTACAAGAGTCACGGTGGATGGAGTGAAGACTCCGCATCCCTATGCCCTGATGATGCCGCAGTGCGATACCGAAGAACTGCTGGGAGATTTTGTGACTTCGCTGGGAGTGAAGATCGAACGGAATATTGAGCTCACGGATTTCGTTGCTTCGGCGGACGGTGTTACTTCGACTCTGCGTCATCTGGACGGAACGGAAGAGACGTTTGAGAGCGGATGGCTGATTGGAAGCGATGGAGCCCATAGTACGGTTCGTCATAAACTCGGCATGGAGTTTGCCGGCGAGACGATGCCGAGCAGTTGGGTTATTGCGGACGTTCATTTGAGCGATGTGCCGAATCCTGAAGAGATATTGATTGCGTGGCACGCGGAGGGGATTCTTGCGGTGTTTCCGATCTTAGGATCACGTTATCGCGTGATTGCGGATTCGGGACTGATGCAAGCAGGCGTTGCTCCAGAGGATCCTACGGTTGAGGATGTGCAGTCGATACTCGATGTGCGTGGCCCTGGAGGCATTACGGCCTCCAATCCGATATGGCTTACGAGATTCACGATCAATGAACGGAAGGTGGCGAACTATCGCTTGGGCCGCGTATTTGTGATGGGCGATGCGGCGCACATCCACAGTCCAGCGGGTGGGCAGGGGATGAACACGGGGATACAGGACGCGTTCAATCTTGCATGGAAGCTGGCGATGGTGAGTCGTGGTCTCGGCGACGAAGAGACCTTGTTAGGCAGTTATAGCGCCGAGCGGAGTCCGATCGCTGACGATGTGCTTAAGGGAGCGGGCCGGGTCACGGAGGTTGCTTTGATGAGGGGCGACTTCAAGCAATCCGTTCGCAACCGCATTACTTCATTCATCTTCGGCTTATCGCCGGTGAAGAAGAAGATTGCCGATGTGCTGACGGAGCTGTCAATCGGTTATCCGGAGAGCCCGTTGAATGGTGGCGGCGAGTATGCGGGGGCAGGACCGAAGGAAGGGGAACGCGCTCCGGTCGACGTTGATCATCCGCGCGTCGGAGCTGGAGATACGCCACGGTTTGCTCTGTATGCGGATGGAGGCGATGGAAGAGGGTCTGCGTTGATCGCGAAATATTCCGATCTCCTGGAGCCGAATCTGCGCGCGCCCTTTGAGCGAGACGGCTTATGGCTGGTGCGGCCAGATGGTTATGTGTCGTTGGCGACGCGGCATGGCCGGTGGGACGAGATCGAACGATACCTCAAAGTGCTGACTCAAGGAACAGAAAATTGAACACGGCTTATCTAAAATGAACTTCTTGCTGAGGAAATCACCCGAGTACATGAAAGACGCAGCTCTTTAGCGGAACGCTCTGCGGGCAGTTCAACGGATTGGTACCGAAGTCGGCCAGTATTTACGAATTGGATTGCGCCGGAAACTGAGATGATCATCCGCATGGCCACGGTGCCAGAACCGTAGCCGTTGACGAATGAGAACTACGAAGCGACAAGGGTCTCATCCTCTTCCTCCGTTTCCTCATCCTGTTTGATTTCGGCCAGAATCTCGGCTTCTTCGTCCGAATCGACCGGAGGAGTCGGCTGCGCAATGACCGGAGCGGGCATATCGAAAAGGCCATGCGCCGTTGGCGGCTCTGTCGGTATCTGCTCATCCTTCTTCAGAGACACTGCGACCGGAGGAGTTTTCTTCGCCGTCTTCGACTTATTTCTCGCCTCATCCTGGGCTGCCTTGGCCGCAGCAGCCATTTCCTCTTTAGCTCGGGCGAGCGTGTTCTTCAATTCAAGATGACTGGCGACAAAGCTGACGATTGCATCGGGCAGTTGCGCGTCGAGCTCGGCGGCGGTTCCGGTGAAGCTCATCGGGGTGATGAGGGCAGCGTTTTCGCCGTCCGCCAGCTTCTTTGGCAGGACGTTGACGCGAATTTGGTCTTCTTCGAGAGAGGTGATCGTCAAGAGGACGGACCTCTGGCGCAGGAGTGGAACGAGTTGCTGAAACATGGGCATCTCCGATAGGTGTGATTGGATTGAGTGCGGAAGGATAGATGACTGTTTGTTTAAGCTGCTGCTCGGAGCCGACGATTGCGTCTGCGGACCTTCGTCCACATTTCGGGATCGATGGGCAGAGCGCTCATACGCCCGGTTTCGGCGTTGAAGAAGGCTCCGTGATGGTTCAGCCTTCCATATCGGAAGAGCCGCGCCAGCATGGCAAGAGCGTTCGAGGCCAGAGTTTGGTTGATGAACGGCTCCTGTCGATCGAGAGCTTCGATGGCAGAGCAACTCGGCAGCGGGTCTTCACCGGCTGCAGCATCGACGATCTCGGGATACAACTCACTGACCGTGCGGAGCCTCGCGGCCCTGCGACGGTTTTGTGAATTGAACGGTTGTCCCAGTATGTATTGGCCGCTCGCAGCGTTGTTGCCAATATCGAGCCAGTAGGTGCTTCGCTGCATAGGCCGCGTCACTGCATGATCGATAGCCTTCCGCGCGGCGCGGGTGTCGACGCAACCGATAAGCAAATCCGGACCTCCGTCAGGTGATCGGCGCAGGCTACGTTCGTTGAAGAAAGACGGTTCCGCTGACCACTTCGTACCCCAGAACATGTTGATCCGGTTGACGAGCACGCTTGCTTTATTCTGGCCAATGTCCGAGGAGGCGAATGGCTGACGGACACAGTTAGTCTCAGACACCGTGTCAGCATCCATGATCGAGACGTGGAGGCCGTAGGGATGCCCCCACACCTGCATCGCCTGGTGCAGGTACGGCAGGCCCATGAGGATGGCGCTTCCGGTTCCACCTGCACCGACGACTAACACGCGTACGGGACGACGGACGAGGAAGCCCGGTGGCAGCCAGTGCTCGATGCGCATCTCAGTTCCTTTCCTCGCGCACGAATTGCGCGAGTGTTTGGGGCAGGACGATCAGGGTCTCCAGAGGAAATAGCCTGCGCTTTCCTGTCAGGTCACTCCAAAGACCGTCGAAGCCGCCCTCGTGGCGCGTAAGGCGGCCTACATTGGCATGGGTAAAGGCACTCTCGTAGAAGCCCCACTCCCAGTCCGAGATCGCTGCGACGGATGCGCTCTCCGGCCGCCGCATCGATCCAGTGCAGACGGTGCCGCAGTCCGATAGATTCCAGTAGGGCGCGACAGCGAGCTTCGCTGTTGCCACGGGACGTTTGTTCTCAGTGAGAGCCCGGATCTTCAATTGCCCGTCAGCGACCCGCCACACTAAAGGAGGCTGAGGGAAGATGTGGCCGTTCAAATCGGCCGCCTTTTTCTCCGAGTGTTGATAGAACATCAGACGGCGCTGCCCCGGCGTCCACCAGGCAATCATGCGATCGGTCTTGGCGAGGATGTTCTCTGGGAGCAGCGGGGGACCATCGTAATAGCGGTCTTCGAGGGCCTCCCGCGACTGTTCAACCCGCAGACGGGAGAGTCGTTGTATTTTCCTCAGACGATCGATCCAGGCCCGGTAGGGGCCTTTGCCGTAGGCGCGTAGTAGGCGGCTATCTTCAATTCGCCACTCCCTTTGAGTGTTTTCCGGATGCAAGCCGGGAGTGCTTTCTCTACCTCCGGGAATTCATACTGACTACGATTCTCTTCGTCGTCCTCGTTCGCAGACTCGATCAACATCTCCTCATACATGAGTGCATCGCTGTGATCGTAGATCCGCATCACGCGATACAGCGCATGGATGAGGGTCCAATAGAATGCTGCTCCCAGCCCTTCCGCTTCCTTCTCGAGAGCGTCGACGGCGGAACCGATCTTCAGATATCCGGCACCGCTACATTCGATCGTGACCGCCAGCTGTCCATTGCTGAGGGATGAACCGTAGCCATCCCGATCAAGGACATCGCTGACCTGGAGGTGATATTCGACGTTGCGCTGTAGCAGTTCGCCGCGCTCTGCGCCGATCCCGCTCATGATGCTGTGCTGCGCGAAGGCCACTGCGTTTTCTCCGCATTGCTGCCACGTTTCCGGCGAACCCAAACCCGCCTTCACCAGAGCCGCACCCAGATCGTAAAGCAGCTCCGCGTTGACTTCGTGGCTGTATTCCGTTGGAACAGTGGCAAGGGTAGGAAGAGCCTGACCGAAGGCAGGCGCGAGGGTTGCTATCCGAGGGGCGGAAGAAGTTCCGATGGAGCAGAGAGCGGCATGCTGTCTGGACCCCGCGAAGCGGTCCATGGCCTGCCGCACGGCGACGGCGAGACGTATCGATTCTCTGCATTGGAGATGCCTCACGAGTAATTTGTTCGCTTCCGGAGGAGGCGCGGTTGCCTTTATCGCGAATAACGCCACCAGTTCCTCTCGTGTCATCTCAGACCGGGGCATGACTTAGCCCTTCGACCCGATGGCTCTGGAAAAGGAGTACCGCAGGCTGGTTCCCGTATCCTCCGGTCCGGTCATCGTCGCAGTGGCAATTTCCGGGTACGAAGGAGTGAGCAGGTCGCGGACCTGGTCGATGCTCATGCGTGGATCCGGGTCGGGAATACGTGAGCCGTTGAAGACAAATTCACGGGGTAAGCTGCTCGTTTTGAGCGTGGTGGTCGCCATTTCATTCCTCCAGAATGATTGCGGATAAGAATTACTTGTTGTGGGTAAATGCTCTTCGCCCGATCGCGCTTAATGCCTGGCTTGGCGGACCATATCGACCAGCACCGTCCGGGTGTCCTTCGGCGTAGCTACCTCGTGGGGGAAGTTGATGCGAACGCCTTTCATTCCCTCACTTGTTTTCAATCGAAGAGTGAAGCCCAGTCGATCGACTGAAGTCATGGTCGCTTCCGTTCCTTCAACTCCAATATGAGAACGTGCCAACAGGATCATCGAATCTACGTGGTCAGCGTTCATGTGGGCGAGGATGCCGGGTGCGGCGCCGGCCAACGGATCAGGAGCCGCATCCTGGTAGTCGCTTGCCTCGACCCATCCCATTACGCCAAAGCCTCCCACGTAATAAAGGTCGACGGGTTGGAGCCGGAAGAAACTAAAGTCGGAGAAGTCGACCCAGTAACGGCTGTTTTCATGGCAAGCGAGGTAGACCTCTCGAACGGAAGCTAGATCACTTGCGGGAACAGGTTCGGCAAGGCCGATCAGCGTAGCCCGGGCAGCGCCAAGTGGATCGCCATCGGCATTCGCCTGTCCAACGAAGAGACTGCAACGAGGGTCCGCCTTCAGATTTTGGGTATGCATAGCCATATTGCTAATCAGAAAGAGAGGTCGGCCCGCAGGGTCGAGCGCGAAGGGCATAAGAGATCCAAAGGGAAATCCCTGATGCTTGCGGGAGAGCGTCGACAGCGTGCCAACCGAAGCTAGCGAGATGAGGGTGCGGCTCCGCTCAGCGTGACTTGGTTCAGCGAGTTGTGGCAATGCTGGCCCGCTAGATGCGTGCTGGCGGGGCGCAGTAGTTTCGTTCGAAGACATCGGCTTCTTCACCTTTCTAACCATGGTATCGAGAGAAGCCAGGCAGTGCATTCATCGACGGACTCGCAGGCAGCTGAGAAATAATGGTGTGTACTGCTGCTTCCATGGTTACCTGGTTTAGCGGACAAGTACGCGTTCTACCGTCACGAGCAGCCGCTCGTTCCGCCACAGTTGCCGCACCTGTAGCAGCTCCCATTTGGCACCATAAGCGAACCGCAGGTGCTGCACAGTGGTGCATCGCCTACCTCAGAGCTTTCGTGAGGGAACGGTGAGAGGCTGGCAGGCACCTGGATTGACTCACTGCGAGTGCTTTCGCCATCAGCCGCTTTCGCCACGAACAGCGGTAGTTGCTTGCCCGACAAGAAGCGCAATTCCATCCACCTGAAGAGGTAATCCATGATTGACTTGGCATAGCCGAGTTCTTGATTCCCCGTCCAGCCCGAGGGCTCGAAACGAGTATGGGAGAGCTTGCCACAAAGAACCCTGAGCGGTACTCCGTGTTGCAGGCTTACCGAGACGACGGTGCCGAAACACTCCATCAATCCCGCGATCGTCGAGCCCTCCTTCGCCATCCGGATGAAGATCTCACCTGGCTGCCCATTCGGATAGAGCCCGACGGTGAGGTAGCCCTCGTGGCCGGCGATGGAGAAATGGTGTGTGATGCCGGCGCGCTCGTCCGGCAGGCGATGGCGATTTGCAGCCGGCGGACCGGAGAGATCCTCCTGCTGTGCTGCTTCTCCATTGGTAGGTGCAACCTGAGACATGGAAAACCTCCTTCCCGGGTGTGCAATATGCGTGCCGAAGCATGGTTTGTAACCCAGGTTCAAAACTCAGTCAAATGGCACACGAATGGCCGAACGACAATCTCTAATACTCCCGCGTGGATCCCTTCTCGCCGTTACACCAGAAGTGCACTGCCTGGATGTTCTCCGGATGGTCGTCTCTTCGCGCCCCTCCCATTCCTCTCGGGTCAACGTGGTCGGGCACGATGTCGCCATAGTTAGTGAACGCCACCTCACAGATGGCGCAGTGCCGGTTCTGTTCGACAATCTTGCGGTTGAGCAACTTCCGCATCTCTGCTTTGGAGCGGAGTTCGCGGTATCCCCTGGGGTGGTGCGGGTCTTCGATACGTTGCACTCCCAGGCGTCTGACTCTGCTTCCCTTCTGGACCAACTCGCGGCCACAGCAAGAAATGGATCGGTGAATGGGGCAGAATTCATTGCGACGAAGTTTCATGAACTTTCTCCGGCGTGGGTTTTCAGGGAAAAAAGAAAGATGTTCGATTTCCTGTGTGCTTGCGAACCGATCGCAATCCCTTTCGACCCCCTGCACGATTCGGCTGTGCCCTAGTCAACTGGCGGATGTGCGGGGCGTGTGGAACGTGTCACGATAATTCCGAAATCAAAGGGGAATGTCGTGACAACTGGAACGGAAAAGTCAGTATGGACGAAACTGTCGAGTGCTTTTGCGGATACGATCGCGGATCTTGAGAACAGCATTGTGGCGATTGAGGCCGGAGGAAGGTCGACTAGGAGCGGAGTGGTTTGGCGGCCGGGCGTGATCGTAACGACGCACCACGGCCTTCGCCTTCGCGAGAACATCAAGATCATTCTCGCCGGAGAATCGTTCAGTGCACGGTTGATCGGGAGCGATGCGACCACCGACCTCGCCGTGCTTGGCATTGACTCGGACAAGTTGATGCCGGTTTCAGGTGCGAACGATCTTGTCACCCACGCCGGAGAAGTTGTCCTGTCGATCGGGCGTTCCCGGTTGGGCGATATCTCTGCGAGTTGCGGAATCATCGCTCGTACCGGCAGCGCCTGGCGAAGCTGGCGTGGAGGAGCGATCGACCGTCTCATCCGTCCGGACATCCGGCTGTACGTGGGGCAATCCGGCAGCGCACTGATCAATGAACAGCGACAGGTGCTGGGCATCAATAGTCCGGCATTGGCCCGCCAGGCCGTTATCACCATTCCAAGGCAGACCATCAACCGGGTTGTCGATGCCCTCCTTGAACTGGGTCATGTCCCTCATCCATTTCTCGGACTCGCCATGCAGCCCATCCCCATCCCCGAGCCAGCGCAGGAGCTTTTTCCTGACGGGGCAGAAGAAACGCTTCTGGTTACGCATGTTGAGCCGAAGGCGCCTGCGGCCCTGGCGGGTGTGATGGTAGGAGACGTGATTGTCTTATTCAATGGAGAGCCTGTTCATGGTGTGCGCGAGATTCTGCATCGGATTCGCGCTTCTCGCATCGGAGGTACTATCTCCTTGGCCGTACTCCGCGGAGGCGCAAAACTGGACCTGACCGTGAGCGTCGCAGATCGCGGCTGATTCCATCGATCGTGGCAAGCAGCAGGAGTAGAGGTAGACGTGATCACCCGGCCCAAACCCTTGCGGGTGTTGCCTTGCTTTGACTCAACTGTGTCGACGCCTTCTATCGCTGTTCTTCGATCTACGGTGGGAGTCGATCTGCTCTCCGTTGCACCGGCCTCGACTCTTATATATCGCACGCTGAGCGATGAGCCGGATGCAGTCGTAATCGCCACGGAAGACTTCGGAAGCGTTGCAGGGCGGAACGACAGCGATCTGATAGAGGTGTTTTCCTCAACGCCGACGGTTCTGCTGAGCGGCCAAATCAATTCCGTTCTCAGGAAGCGAGCCGCAGCCTTGCACATTCGCTCCGTCCTTCCTCTGGATGTGACATCCGATCAATTGCTCGCAGCAATTCAGGCTACGGTGGCGGGCCTGGCAGTCACATTGGAGCCGATCCTACAAACGGAAGATGCATATGCCGCCTCAAACACGGCAACAGGAATCGGACTAACAGGTAGACTTGCCGAACATCTGACGGCACGAGAGACAGTGGTCTTGCGCCTGATGGCACTTGGCCTGGGAAATAAAGAGATCGCTTCGCGGCTTGATATCTCCGAACACACAGCGAAGTTTCACGTCAGTTCGATCCTGGCGAAACTCGGCGCAGCAAGCAGGACGGAAGCCGTCAGCATCGGCATGACGCGGGGTCTGGTCGCGATTTAAGAAGCTACAGTGCAAGAGAACTGACGTTCAAGAATCTGTGAATGCATCTCGTCCTCTCGTCCTGAGTTCAACAGAAGACCATTTCTCGACAACTGAGTTTGCAGGACATTCCGTGGCTGCATGCAGCCGTCACTTAACGAGCCGGTTTTACGGCCAAGTGAAATAGACCCATTCGTAAACACTATCCAACTTTCACAGGATTGATCTGGGCAGCCTGCGTGGCGACCAAGTATTTTATTGCTTGCCCTGCCATCCGGGAGAATGTCATGAAGATTGTTCCTGTGATCAAGTCTGGTGATTTAGAAAGATCCGTACAGTCTTACACCAGAGTTCTCGACTTCGAGCGCAAGTGGCCCGGACATGAAGAAGCATCTTACAACCTACCTAGAAACACTATTTGGAATCACCAGATTCCGAAAACTCTTCCACGTGCCGTCCGGCTCTTCCCGCCACGCGGTTAAATATTGATCCACGACCTTCCTCCCGTTTGGAAAGCTGGCCTCAGCTTGCCCCCATTCATAAACAAAGCGCCCCTGCTGAACTGAACCGATGCTCGTCACGGAAGCCGATTCCGCCTTTCCGAGCTTTGCCATCTCCTCCTTCATCTGCTTCTCAATGGCAGAACGACCCCGAACGCAGTCGCCCTCCTGGCTGCAATCGACGGCATCTGGTGTATATGTTGCCGTAATCAGCCCGACATTGCCCTGCTTCATGCCATCGATCCAGGCCTGGTTTCCTGCATCGATCTGCCGGCGCGCGGCGGATTCGATCGGTTTGCTCTGCGCAAGACACGTTGAGGAACAGAACAACAAAAACATCACCATCAACGTTCCCACCCTTTCCTCTCTCATGGGATCATTCCTCCTCTTGGGATGAAATTCAGCAGAAACGATTGGGACTCACGGTCCCTTGTGTTCTCGTAATACCGGCGTGGCTTTGGCCTTTGGGAGAAGTCCCTTAGACCTCATCAGCGACTGTCACGATGTAAACCGGAAGTGGCCGTGAGCCGACGATCGATCCTTCACGCAGAACTTTAGTGACTTTCCAAGACTTACCCCTTCGAACAATGATCTCGCCCACGGTGTAATGCGGAAGATCGCCGAGGATATCAACTTCGACGTCTGTATCCTTGTCGAGATCGTTGTACCGAAACACGATTTGCTTTGCCTCACCTTTCATTTTCGATCCCCCTTAACCGCTTTCTTTGGATGATCCGCGATCTTCCGAGACCTCCGGTGTCTCTTTAGTTCTTTCGGAAGCAGACTCGGAAGCGGTCAGTTGGCTCCGCAGTCTACTTCACAATTCAATTTCTCCGCGCTGCCAAGTATCGTCGAACCACGGTTCTACCTGGCCATACAGGCAAGATCAGGAAGGAACCGTTGTCGAGGACGGTGCTGGTGGCGAACCCGTTTTTCGACTCTTCTTGGATTGCACTGTATCAACGCTAGGTAACCGAAAATCTGTTTAACTCCTGTGCTGTCGGCAAACGGGAGTAATCCAGCCGTGACCTCGTGCACGTTGCTGGAGTCAAGCGCTCTTCAAAAACACGGCTACAGCGGAATTGTCCGTGTACCCGGCAACCCGAGTACGAGCCGTACTAGTTCGGATTGGCGAGCGGTGCCTGTTTTGCGAAAGATATTTTTCAAGTGAAAACGAGCTGTCGCGACTGTCATTCTTAGTACCTCTGAGGCAGCTGCCACCTCACAGCCCTGAGCAAGCAGGCCGACCAACCGGCACTGAGTCGGACTTAGCCCATACAGTGCATAAAGTATCGGGGAACGCGAGGCCGGCCGGACATCCGGGTCACTCAGAAAGACCAGTGCGGCCGGATGCTCATCGAGCAGGATCTCGCCGGAATAGAAAGGAGTGACGACAACTTGCAGTGGCCGCTTCGGCGGCCCGCGGGAAATAAGCATCGCTCCACCTGATGACGGCGTCCACAGCGGCCTCCTGCCCGCCTCAGGTGCCGCGACGGTCGAACGGCGGACGGCACATACCTGTCCTCTGCCGTTACCTGTAGATACGGCCCCAGCGACCAATTCAGTCAGCCGTACCTGTTCTCCAGCGGCTCGGGCTCGTAGAAACCCTTTATCCAGCGCGATGCCGTCGCGTAACTCCAGAATGGTCCTGGCGGCCACAGTCATCCGAAGTACCCGGCTGCATCCATCGAGGCTGACCAGCGACAAATCAAGTGCTTCGACGGTCTGCCGCAAGACCGCATGATTCGCACGCTCCATGCTCAGAGTGCGATGCATGTTTAGCGCGCGCTTCAAGTGGGGAGCCAGCATGGCAAGAAGAGCGATCTCCTCAGCATTGAACGGCCCCTCTTGTCTCGTGCGATTGATTGCAATTCCCCCCTCAATGCCGCCGTCAAGCCCTGCCAGCGCGGCAGCACAATGATGGAATTGCCCCTGTGGCTTGGCGAAATCGTTATAGAGGATGGAGCGATGATATTCCCCGTCTGAGATGACTGATTGGGTGGTTCCGATCCACTCGCCATACCCCTGCTTTGCCGCCACAAAGCGATTCAGTAGTACATCATGTTGTTGATAATGATCCACATAAGCTCGCTGCCACGCTGAATCCATCCCATAACTCAGGTGAATATCGCAGCAGTTCTCCGGGTCGATAAGGAGAAAAAATGCCTTGTTGGTATTGATGTAGGTTCGTAGAACCTCAAAGAATTGAGGCCAGAGTTCCGGCGAGGCCGCAGCTTCATACAACGGTCCGAGAAGCGCCGACAGGTCCTTCGCAGAAGGCGACATCGTAAAACCGCCATTGCTTCGTGGAAAAGCCCGCGAGGAGATTCGGCCAGCCTACCAGAAACTTTCCACAGCGGGAAGAAAATATCTCTCATTTGGAGGATAGGCAGCCGGCTTTACCAAGTGGATCATTTCGTCCAGCGTTATGAGGAGTTGAAGACGAGTCCGCTCATGACCGCAGGATTTCGAGGTGCGTCAACGTCCCGGGGTGGGAGTCGGGGGGCGTGTGGGTCGGTTCCGAAGATTTCGCTCTGGCCGGGAGTGGAGTTCCTGAGGGTCCGGGGAAAGTCGGCTTAATCTTTTCTTTTCAATCAGCTGCTGGATCAGTCCCGGTTTAGCGTCAAGTCCGGATTGATGCATTGCATTCCATGCCGGCTCAATGCAAAGTCGACCTGACCCTGACCCCCAGAGAACCAGAATTCAACTTGAAAGGAGGAAAACATCATGAAGTGCGAGACTCCAGGCTGTATCACCGCCATAGCCTTATCTGCTGTGCTAGCGATCTCAGTTCAGTTGCCTGCACAGGAGCATTCAGACGATCATCGCTTCGGCCAGAAGCCCAAACATCAGATGTACTCTGTCGTTGTTCTTCCACCCGATGGTGGACCAGACAGCTTCCTCGCCGGATATCTTTTTTATGCACCATTAACGAATGGTGGCACTCTCGGAGTGTTTGGGGACACGAGTGCACCGGGTGTGAATAATTCCTACACCCAGACCAATGGCCAACAGGTCGACCTTCAGGCCCTACCGCAACTACCCGATTTGACTGGCACAAGTACGTACATAAACTGGATCAATCAATGGGGACTCGCTGCCGGATTTGGAACGAGAACGAACACGGTCACCGGGGCCTCATTGGACAATGCGGCGATCTGGTTTCCGAACGGTCAGATATTTCCACTGAAGACGCCGGAGGGCGGCCAGAGCCACGCGGTCTGGATCAACAGCTTCGGGCAGGCATCGGGCTGGATTGCACCCAACTCGATCGCGGACCCGTGCGCGTTCGGCGTCGGCCTTCAATCGCAGGGTGTTGTTTGGGACGGCGGTTTCGTGCGGCCCCTGGGAACGCTCGGAGGGACCGATAGCTATGGAGAGTTCATCAACGATCTCGGGCAAATCTCCGGCCATTCGCAGACGAGCAATGTTGTCAGCAGCAACACCGGCTGCCCGCCGTTTGATCCATTCATCTGGCAGAACGGAAAGATGACCGACATCCACCCCGGCAATTTTGGGGGAGCGGAAGGCGGAACGAACTTCCTGAATAATCAGGGCCAGGCCGTGGGATTCGGCACGCTGCAAGGCGACGCTGACGCACATCCCTTTCTCTGGAGCAGAGGAAAACTGACCGACTTGTACAACGTGGGTAACCTGGGAGGTCCGGTGAGTTCGGCCTTCAATGTAAACGAATTGGGGCATGTCGTCGGGGTCAGTACTAATGCGGGCGGTGCGGTCCTTGCCGTTCTGTGGCGCAACGGAGAATTTGCCAATCTCATGACTCTGGGCGCCGACGGGGATGACTGCAGCGAGCCGTACCGTATCAATTCCCTGGATCAGATCGTCGGAGTCTCGTTCTCGTGCGAAACAGGAGTGTCACACGCTTTTCTTTGGGAAGGCGGCGTGATGGCGGACCTCAACACGCTTATCCCTGCAAATTCTGGCCTGGAATTACAGTCAGCCAACTGGATCAATGACGACGGGGTTATTGCAGCACAAGGTGTCCTGACTGAAGGCAGCAACAGTGGTGATACGCGCGCCGTCTTGCTGATTCCGGCAGGCCAGTGGATAGACGACGCACAGGGACCAAAGAACACCTCTTCATCCAGCGACGTAATAAGAGACACGCCGAAGACGTCAGTCCTTATTCAAACCCACGACGGTCGAGTGAATCCGGTACTTCTGCGCCCGTTTGATCCTGCGGCGCTGGTGGGCAAGAAGCAAAACTGACCAAGGTGCTCAACCTGAGTTCTTAGCAGGCAATTTGCGGCGTCACCGAATCTCATGCAAAAAGGACAGGCTTGTAGAGAAATGAAATATGACGACGGTCGAGTTCGAAAGCCCCGAAGCGAACTAAGTTGGGCAAACCTGCGTCCGGCATTGAAGTTACCAGGATCGAACCGCGACGACAATCCTACTCGATCGTGACTTATCAATCACTTACATAATCACTCAAAGATCACTGCTAGATGACATCCAGACAATTGCCACTGCTGGCGGACTGAGGCAACGTGATGCCTGTCGCCCGCTAATCCATCACCGATGCGGAGGATTCTGGACAAACGAGGTAATCCCAGAGAACCAGAATTCAACTTGAAAGGGGAAAGATCATGAAGACCAAGGTTCTAGGATGTATTACCGCAATGACCTTGTTCGTTGCCTTGGCGATCCCGATTCGATCGGCTGCACAGGATAATCGCGATCACTGGCCCACCTTCACCACATTCGACGCCCCGGGAGCAGGGACAGGCTCTGGTCAGGGGACATTCCCTACCGCGATCAACACAGAGGGAGCGATCACCGGATACTACACTGACGCAAGCAACGTGGAGCACAGTTTCCTACGGGATTGCGATTGGGATCGCCACGAAAAGGACTGCGAAAGAGGCGATCGCACCATCACAACTTTCGATATCCCGGGCGACGTCAACGGCATCTTCCCCGTAAGCATCAACCCGAAGGGAGCGATCGCGGGATACTACTATGACGCGAGCTTTGTGTCTCACGGCTTCCTGCGGGCTCGCAACGGATCCCTCACCACGTTCGACGTTCCGGGCGGCGTCAACGGTACCACACCCGTAAGCATCAATCCGGCGGGGGCGATCACGGGATACTCCATTGACGTGAACCTCGTGTTTCACGGCTTCCTGCGCGCGCCTGACGGCACCCTTACCACGTTCGACGTTCCGGGCGCGGGAACAGGCGCCTTCCAGGGGACGTTCTTCTTTGGCGAGTCCCTCTTTGGCGGCAGCAACGGTGGCATCAACCCGGCAGGGGCGATCACAGGGTCCTACGTTGACACAAGCAGCCTGCTTCATGGTTTCCTGCGCGCGCCTGACGGGACCTCCACCACGTTCGATGTCGCGGGCGGCAGTGACACTAGCCCGACCTCCATCGACCACAACGGTGCGATTACGGGAATCTACTTTCTAGCCATTGCGGGAAACCCCTTCGGCGGCAATTTCCGGGGCTTCCTGCGGAAACCTGATGGCTCCTTCAGCACGTTCGATGCGGCGACTTATTCTCCCTGCTGTATATGGACGTTCCCCCTGGCCATCAACCCAGAGGGAGAAATCGCGGGATACTACAACGACGGCCATAACATTAACCATGGCTTCCTGCGGGCCCGCGACGGAACCATCACCACGTTCGATGCGCCGGGCGCGGGGACGGGCAACCTCCAAGGCACCCTCGCCTTCGGCATCAATCCAAAGGGGGAGATCACGGGATCCTACACTGACGCAAGCAATGTGGTTCACGGTTTTGTGCGGGAAGGAGATCGGGAGGGCCACGACGAGGTGAGAGGGGATAACTTATAGGGGACCACAGGCTAAGCGGCGACTTAAATGTCAAGCCCAGCAACCCTTGCGCAGGTTCCGGCTGTGGCGCCGTGTTTAGTCGTAAGCCTTGATGACGACGGCAGAAGGAGCTAAAGAGGGTTGCTAGTAAAGGAAGGTTTCTCCAGCGGTATTCCACAGACCACGGGGTACTACATTGACGGCGGCAACCTAAATCACTGTTTTGTGTGGTGCAATGCGACCGATAGTTGACCAGTCAGAGAGAGGCACAGCCGCGTGTCGTGCCCCTTTCCCTCAATGCAATCACGTTCTATTACTTTGACAACACTCTGGAGAGAAATATGAAACAAGATACATTCTGGACCTTTGCTGAACACTCGCTCGCGTATTCAAGTGGAAACGCGGCTGTGGTGGGCATCCATCGCAAAGGCAGTTATCACTGGCTCGTGACACTCATCCTATTCCTGGTCTTCACTGCAGCCGCCCAAGGGCAGCAGTACTACTACGTCGACTGCTCCGGAGCCAATCCTTCCGACTACCCCACGATCAGTTCCGCATTGGCTAACGTTACGGGACCAGGCGCAGTCGTCTTGGTCATTGGCACATGTACCGAGAACGTTTCCATCAGCAATGCCTTGAACCTCAACCTTGGCGCGTGGTACGGGCAGACGGCAAGCCTCGTCGGCAGCATCTCGGTCGACGCATCCGAGTCCGTCTTCCTATACGGGCTGAACGTCACCAACCCCTCCGGAAACGGCTTCAACATCACCAGCAGCCGGGCGGTAACACTCGAAAGCTGCACCAGCAACGAAAATCAAGCGCTCGGCTTGAGCGCCACAGCTTTGTCGGAAGTAACCCTGGTCGGGCCATCCTCGTTCGACAAAAACGGTACGGGTGGAATTCAACTCAACAACAATGCCGTTCTCAACATTAACAACTGGCAGGGAGGTCCAACGGATATCAGCAACAACCAAGGGCCCGGGGTCAGGGTGGGTGCGGGATCACTGTTTAGCACCATTGGAACTACCACCATCTCGAACAATTCGAGCCCAGTCACCAGTGGGAACCCGCCAGTCGCCTTCGGCATCGTGATCCTTTCGGAAGGAAAAGTTCAAATGGGCACCTGCTATGGTTCGAACACGATCCAAGGCAACCTAGGCGGAGGCATCTTCTCTCAGGAGAATTCAGAACTTTCCTTGTGGTACTGCGGTTTGCCCTATCAGAGCTACATTCTGGACAATGGTCCGGTAGGGATAAGCGCGGGATTGGGAAGCCAGGTAACGCTCTACCAAGATGTTCAAATCTCCGGTCATTCGGAGTCGGGCATCGAGCTTTACGGAAACAGCCAGCTGAACATCAATGGAAACAATCTGATCTCCGAAAATGGGACGGCGGGCAATCTCCGCAGCGCCGGTATCGTGGTGGATGGCAATTCCGAGGCATATCTACGTGGCGGGCAAATCTCTCGGAATCATGGGCCCGGAATTCTGGCGCTGGTGAATTCGAGTGCAGATTTTATGGGTGCGTCGTTTAACGGCAATTCGGGTGGAATCATCGACTGCGATTCCAGCGCTTTCATGGTGAGCGACCTGGCGACGAGATCGGGCAACGCCTGCCGTACGCCACATAACCTCGGAAATCGTCATGACAGGTTTATTGCGCCGGCGATTCCTGACTCCAACGCACTGAAGAACAGGCACGCACAGTATCGCAAGATGGCCACTGGGAAGCCACACTGAACCATCTGAGGGAAATCCCACCATGGGAGTCGGACAGATGCCGGGCACCCCACGTTGTCAATCATGTACTGGCTATAAGAAAATGCCGCAGACTGCATCGACGAATAGCTGCTTCGGCCGCATTTCGGAAACCTAACACTGTCGTCAGCTCCTGGGCCATTGTTTCCAATCCAGGCAAGCATGTGCCGACTGGTCAGTTCAGGTCCGTCGTCGCAGCGAATCCCCAGCGGTTTGCCGCGCCGTGCGATCACCTCATCGAGCACGCGCGTCACCCGCCGGCTGGCGAATCCCGTATCGACTTCCAGGGCGAAGCACTCCCGCGTATGCGTGTCCACCACGCTGAGCACGCGGATCACGCGACCAGCGGCGATCACATCATGCGCAAAATCAAGCGCCCACTCCTGGTTGGACGCAGTCGTCTGGCTGAGCGGCAATCCGCTACGCACGCAGTGCTTGCGCTTCTTCCGGCGTAAACACAAGCCAGCTGCGCGGTACACCCGGTAGAGTCGCTTGTGGTTCACTCGCTCTCCATCCCGTTCCACCAACACTTGCAATCGGCGATAGCCATACCGTGGCTTCTCCCTGGCCAACTGCAGCAACCGTTCCCGCAGTCGCTGATCGCTGCGCTTCGACTGATAACGAAAGCTGCTCACCGCCATCGACATCAGCCCGCATACCCGGCGTTCGCTGGCCTGGTACTCCTCTTCAAGCCAGTGCGCATCCGTCCTTCGGTCTACGAGCTCAGGCCGTTTTTTGCGATTACCGCCTTCAGCATCTCGCGGTCAAGACTCAGCTCCGCCACCAGCCGCTTCAGCCGAGAGTTCTCATCTTCCAGCTGCCGCAACCGCTGCGCCTCGTTTACTTCAAGCCCCCCGTACCTGGCTTTCCAGGCGTAAATCGTGTGCTTGGAAACGCCGTGCTCCCGGCCCACATCCTCCACCGTGCGACCCGCCTCCACCTGCTTCAGCGCAGCTATGATCTGCGCCTCCGTGTGCTTGCTCTTCGTCATGCCCCTTCCTCCCTGAATCCGAAATCATACTTGCGTATGTGCGGATCCAGGGGAGCAGGTCACTGGAGCGCCCGGTTGGCACGAGGCGGTAGATCGGGAGTACTCCGAGGGCGCTTTCAGATACAGCCCTTAGACTTTTCAGGCGGTTGACTTCACTGCTCGCAGGATAGGAGGCGCGATTGCTTCGATAGTGGGACTTATCGGTGTTATCGGCTTCTGCGTTGATCGTGCGTCTCAGGCAGCAACGCCGTTAACCGGTCCGTCCATTCACCGCGTTGGATTCTGATTGCCTGACGCCACATATGGATATACGACCCGTCCGGATCGCCCGAGTCTTCTACATCTTCCGCTCGAAACGTCTGTGTAATGACGTGTTTCACGTGCGGGTGGACGAAAGCCTGAAGCTGGTGGAGAGCGTTCCCGCGAGAACCGGCCATTTGACCCATTATAGGGGCCCGTCACCGAGTGCACTTCATACAGGCAGTCATTCTCGATCCGCAGGCGAAAATAAGCCTCGAAGTTACCGCAAACGTGACTTTTTAGGCACTACGGAGATGAGAGTCTGCGGCACGTCGAGCATGACTTAGTTCATGCTATGGCGATTTTCCACAGTTGACTGGAGCTCAGCTCTTGCCCTTTAGTTCTACCGGTTAGTTAGATTCGGCTTGACCCACTGAGGAGAGCCGAGTCTAGTTAATATGAATCCTTGGCCAGCCATGCACTCTTCCGCGAAACACGATGATTCTCAGTTGGCTACCGTGATCGTGACGGTCAGAATGGAGGATGCTGGCGACCGGGATTACACCTTCAAAGTGCCATTCAAGATTGGGCGCGCTGAGGAATGCGAGATCTGCATCAAGAATGAGTTTGTAAGCCGGAGCCATGTCAGCGTTTCCGTTGAGAATGGCGAATGGTGGTTGAATGATCTCAACAGCAGTAATGGCGTTTATGTCGGCGATGAACGTGTTCCGCGAGTACAGCTAAAGGAAGGCTTGATTGTTCGTCTGGGCGTTCGCGGGCCTGAAGTCCGCTTCCGTGTCTTGAAGCCCGTTGTTGCACCCCCTCCTGCCGATACGAAGAAGGTTAAGTCTGACTACGTTCAGCATTACTTCGGCAAAGGTGACACAAAACGCCCAGCGGGTGAGCACACAATGCTCATCCGAACGGTGTTTGCCGAAGTGCAGAAGAAGCAGAAGCGACAGTATGGAGGAGTGATCGCGGCTCTGGTCGGCGTGATGGTATGTCTGGGAGGCTTTGCACTCTATCAGTATCACCAAGTGAGCAAGCAGTGGGCGATGGCGAAGGATATTTTTTACTCGATGAAGACACTGGATATAGACATTGCCAATCTTCAGGATGCGGTGAAGGCGTCGAACAATCAGCAGGGGATGGAGCAGATCAAGAGGATTGAGGCGCAGCGGGGGGAGATGGAGAATAGCTATGACCACTATCTCGCAAGCTTGCATGTCTACAGTCCGAAGATGTCGGAGCAGGATCGGCTGGTGCTTAGGGTGGCGAGGATATTCGGGGAGTGCGAACTGGATATGCCGCCAGATTTTGTGGCTGAGGTGAAGAAATATATTAAGTATTGGCAGTCTTCGGATCGTCTGGAAAGGGCAATTACCAGGGCACGTGCGAATAATTACACCGCTCTTATTTCGCGGGAGATGCTGGCTGAGGAGCTTCCGCCGCAGTTCTTCTATCTGGCATTGCAAGAGAGTGATTTCGATCCCTATATCAGCGGCCCTCCGACTCGGAAGGGGATCGCGAAGGGGATGTGGCAGTTTATTCCTGAGACGGCGGTGAAGTATGGGATGCATCTGGGCCCGCTGGTCGATATGGCTCGGCCGGATACCCTGGATGATCGGCATCACTATGAGCAGGAGACTGTCGCTGCCGCTCACTATCTAAAGGATCTCTACGGGAGTGATGCGCAGGGGTCGGGTCTGCTGGTGATGGCTTGCTACAACTGGGGCGAAGACTACGTGCTCCCGCTGGTGAGGAGCATGCCGCTGAATCCCAAGGACCGGAACTTCTGGATGCTGCTACAAAAACATCGGGACAAGATTCCCAAGGAAACATATGACTATGTTTTCTATATCGTTTCCGCCGCGGTGATTGGAGAGAACCCTCGGTTGTTTGGGTTCAATTTCGATAATCCTCTGGCGAATCTGGATGCTCAGTCGCAAGTTAATGGTTTCGGAAAAACAGCATCATCAGAAAATTGGACCCCTTAGCGGATTGCGAAGTTTCCGAAAACGTGGGCGGGCACGATGCAGGATTACTTCCGTATTGCGGTTATGCGCCGACTTCGTGCATTTTTGCCAGAACGAAAGTTGGTATTCCCTCAGATCGTCCGATCGTCAGTTATGGACAACTCAAATGGCCGTCCTCCCGACCGGAGCATCGAAGACGTGGACTGCAAGGACGTGCTGTTATGAAGCTGCGCCGATAGAAATCCCACGGAAGGCCGTGACCGGAAAAAGCGTCTGGAGCCTGCTGAGCCGAGGAAGGAGGTGGTGTCCTCTGCGCGAAGTTAAGCTAGAACCAACTTTCCCGGCCCAGCTTCATCCTCAGTTGTTTCTGAACACGTTCTTTGGCTCTGGCGTGATGCCCAGGTACGAGACGGATACTCCCTGCACACTCAGCGCCCTGTCGCCTGACTCCAGGTCCTTCCAGACGTCGGTGTCGACATTAAAACTAAATTTCTTCATAGTCGCTAGACTGCCGCGAATCTGGTCCAATTGCTTCGGGAGGCTACCTAAGCCTGAGGCTATGCTTGTTCCCTTCCATGCAATCCCGCGGGCCGCTAAAAACGGAATCGGATACGCGTCGAAAAGTTCCCCAGTCAGGTGCTGGTTCCCTTTAAGCTGGTTGAAATAGAAATACTCGATCGTACCCGTTCTCCTCATGTCAGGCACTTTTCTCGGATCCAACGTAAAAAAGAATTTTAGCTTCGACTCTTTCTCCCAAGCCAAAAGTCCGCTGCTTTTCTCCGTGGCTCCTATTAGGAAGAGATGAATCTTTGTCGCGTCGACGGTTGAGCCAGGAATAATCAATGGCGCAGCCTTTATCGCACCGCTAAATTCACTGTAGTTGCCTCGTTTTTCGTCAAAGGCTGTGTCTCGCAAGCTTACCAAACGAGTGGATTCATCCGTTGCTACTATCGTCTTGTTATTCCAGACGAGGCCAAAGCCAAGTTCGCACATTCGGAGAGGTGGAGTAGCGTCCCATTTTTTGTAGATGACTTCGGCGGAAGCGCTGAGATGCGAAACAACCGAGCGAATTTTGTCTTTCATCTTGGGCACATCCGTCGGTTGCAGGCCTTCTCTCTTCGCGCTAAGGGTGTACATAAAGTCCCCGGCCTCCTCTGCTGCCGCGGAGAAAGAATCACTGATCTTGGCAAGATCAAGGTGACCCCAGTTCAGACCTGAGACGGCAAATTCTCTGTACAGTCGTGAGAGCGTAATGAGGTCCTGGTGGAACATTCTTAGCTTAACCACCAAGGAGGGAGCAGTCCCAGCTGGAATGCGATTGTCACGTAAGCTCGCCAGCCAGGGAAACAATTCCTGCCAGTTCGCGACCCAGACTCCAAGTGGCTCAAACTGGCCACCTTTAGCATCGGGCGGAGCCTTGGCCTTGTCCCTCAGTAGACCGCCGCCTCCATCATCGAAATCGTGCGCCTTGCCAGCATGATCCTCGTCTACAAATTCTTTACCTAAGACGATACGGTCCTCAATGTCAGCTTCATCGGGTAGAACAATCCCCGGTTTCTCAATTCCAGAAACATCATTTTCCTTATCAGCTTCCTCAGCAAACTGGGTCAGAGTGCCTTCTCCACCGGACTCTTTGTACTTCTCATATGACTGCGCCATAGCGTAAGCTCGAAGCCCGTCCACGCTCTTTATATTCTTGAACAGGTCAGTCAGCTTCTCTGGCTTGTCAGGTTTTACAAAGTCCGGGACTTTTGGGGCTGCGACTGAACCGTTGAGTGCGGGTAAGTCTGCAACATTTGCTTTGCCCAATTCAGATAGGCCTTTCGTTGCCAGGTCGGTAGCGTTCTTAATCCACGCTGTTACCAGCGCCTCAACGCAGCCGCCGTTATAGTATCCCTTCACATCAGCTTTAGCATTGGCGTCCTTACCCACCTGTTCGTGATTGTAGGTTGCGGAGACAGCTACGCTCGCGGCAGCGCCGGCGTAGGTGAAATCAGCGGATCCACCGCCCTTCCAGGTGCTCGCGGCGCTCGAGGTCGTAATCGTGAGGTTCACGGCTCCCCATCCGCCCCACACAACGCCCACCACGAGCCCATCGCCAAATTCCCGATGAAATCGATCGACCGACATCCTCCAGTTCGTGAAAGCTGTCTTTAGGGCATTTTGTGCATCCTCGCCAAGTGCTTTTATGATCTGCTCCTCAGTCAGCTTCCCGGCTTGCTTCTTCATCTTTTCGTAGAACTCGAGCGACTGAGTAAGCAATTGCTTTGGGCCTTCGTAGAGTCCTTCAATAAGGCTTGCAGTCGTCAGATCATTGAAATTGATGTACTCAATACCCGCCCACTTCAGATGATTCCATGTGATTGACAGAGTTTTGCTATCCTGTGCGGTCGCCTTTCCAAGGTAGGCAGACACGCCTGCAGAGAATTTGGAAAGACCGCTAACTCCATAACTGCCGGAAATCCCCAGTGTTCCCTGATTCATCTCGGCCGTGTAGACATAGCTACTGTTACCGGTCAAAGTTGTGACGCCAGACTGCTGGTCAATGAACCTTGTGAGACCCTTGTTGATGACGGTGGCGCCAAAACCCCCGGTTTCGTAGACGATCGATCCCACCTCGATCCCATAAAGAGGGTTGTTTATTGCAGTATCCATGGTCTGACCTTGACTAACCTTCCTTGTCGCCAGATATATTGCAGCTGCGCAGTGGTCCCCTATATTCCCATCTCGGCGCACATCATACGCTCGAAACGAAGGAAATGCCTCACTTTTCTGACCGACAGAAAGAGCGTGCCACCCTTTAGCGCGTACCGAGAAACCGCAGCAATCAATGATTACCAACCCTTCCGCGAAGGAGACTCAGCGGAACTTGTCGAGGACTGGCGAACAGCATGGCTGGCGCTGCATGAGGGTGCTCGATTGGCAAAGGAGGCAGGGGTCGCGCTGAGTCTGGCAGGATGAGCAGCGGATGACAAGATCTGACATCACGCACTGCGCGCTCTCGCGAGCGCGGCCTCGAACACCTCTGCCCGCCCTTGGCAAACGACTGGGTCGAAAATCGCGTTTGTCAGGCAGGATCTCCTATAGGTTCGACTCAGTAGCCAAGCATTCTGAGTTTCCGGATCATTGTTGCCGTGTGGCGTTGTTGGGATTGTTTCGACACTGCAGGGCCGCGTTCTTCATAGCGAACGCCGTTATGCAAAATTATCCAGGTTAAGTGGCACAGGCGATTCGCAACTACGCCGATTGTTTTGTTATGTCCCAGGCGTGGAACGAGACGACGGTACACGATCTCGAAGATGCTCCCCTTGAGTTTGACTGCAGCATTCGCAGCTTGATTGAGAATACGGCGCATCTGGCGGTTGCCCTTCGGTGAGTGCCGGCTGCGGTTCACAACCGCGCTCTCTTCCTTTCCTGGGCATGCCCCTACCCACGAGGAGAGCTTTTTGGCGGAGGCGAAGGTGGCTGCTTTGGCACCCACTTCGGCGATAATCTGTTGCGCCGAATCCACTCCGAGCCCCCGGACTACCGCGAGCCTCTCAGTTGCATCCTGGTTCCGCTGGAGCAGACTCGCGATCTCCTGGTCCAATGATCTTTCGGCGTGGCTTCGGGTTCGAAGATCATGAGGTCATAGCTCATGGCAGGATTTTATAGCGGCGGCGTCGGCACCTGTGTGCTGATCCTGACGAGGTTCTAGCCCCAGCGATCTGGACTCACCCGAAAACGGTGATTTGAGTAAGATCGCTTCTCGGCGTTCATTGCGTCGGCAAGTTACCGCCAGACTTTTCAGCCACGACGACGGGGCGAACAAAACGCTGCTTTTTAGTGGCTGACGATTACTTGGCAGCCTGGAAAGGGCAGACTGGAGAACTGCAATTCCAGCGTCCGTAACGCGCTGACAGCCTTGCACCGTGAGTTTGATCAGTCGCTTCAGAGAGCGAAGATTGACGATGCCTTCATCCGATATTCGGCAAGATGGTCAAGCCTACGCGCTTCAAGATTGGAGGCGTTCCCGCCTCCGCCGGTACGTTTGGCTGAATCGTCTCTCCACGCCGCGAGAGCAGTAAGATTGTCGGGTCGAGGATCTATGCCACCATCTTTGGAGAGCCTGCTGGAACTGCGTAACGTCGTCCGCAACGGAATCATCCCGCTAGCCTGCTGCGCCTTCACTCTTACCGCCCCGGCCCAACAACCGCTGAGAACGCTTCTCGTCGGCGTCGACCATAGGAGCGTCACCTCTCTCAACGGCGATTGGCACTACCTGGTTGATCAGCCGCCCGCCGGCAACCTCTACACCAGCGACGGCAAGGTCCGCGACAATGGCTACGCCCTCAACACCCACCCCAATATCGACTCCGGCCCACACAATCCGGAATACGACTTCGCCACCGCGCCCACTCTCAAGGTCCCCGGTGACTGGAACACTCAGGAGCCGACGCTCTTTCGCTTCGAGGGCGTCGTCTGGTACCAGCGCGACTTTGACTTCCAGCCCAGGCCCGGCACCCGCACCTTCCTCCACGTCGGTGCGGCCAACTACAAGTCCTTTGTCTGGGTCAATCAGAAGCGCATCTGCGATCACGAGGGCGGCTACACGCCATTCGACTGCGAGGTGACCGCGGTCCTGAAGCCCGGCAGCAACTTCGTCGTCATCGCCGTCGACTCCACGCGCCAGGTCGATGGCATTCCTTCCGTCGGAATCGACTGGTTCAACTACGGCGGTCTCACTCGCGACGTCTCGCTGCTCACACTGCCGCAGCAGTTCATCGACGACTACGACGTTCACCTCAAACACGACGCTACTTTCACCGCCACCGACGCTACCAGCCTCACGGGATACATCCACGTTGAGGGTGCACCGGCCGGAACCCCGGTCACGCTTCGCATCCCCGAAGCGGACATTGACGCCAAGCTTCAGACCGATGCCGAAGGCCGCGCATCCTTCGAGGTCAAGGCCGCGAAGCTCGACCTATGGTCGCCGCAGAGTCCCAAACTCTACAAGGTCGAACTCGCCTCCGGTACCGACCACCTCATCGACGACATCGGCTTTCGCGACATCCGCGTCGACGGCACTCGGATTCTTCTCAACGGCAAAGCGATCTTCCTTGAGGGCGCCAACATGCACGCCGAAGCTCCCTACCGCACTGGCCGCGCCTGCACCGACGAAGACGTCAAGAACATCTTCGCCTTTCTCAAGGACCTCAACGCCAACTTCGTCCGCCTCGCCCACTATCCACATGACGAACGAATGGAGCGCATGGCCGACCGTCAGGGCATCATGATCTGGTCCGAGATACCGCTTTGGCAGCGCATCTCCTTCGACAAGCTCGAGGTCTACGCCAAAGCCAGCTTCATGCTCAATGAGATGATTCGCCGCGACCGCAATAAGGCCTCGGTCATCCTCTGGTCAGTCTCCAATGAAACCGGCAACAACCCCACCCGCACCGAGTTCCTCACCAACCTGGTCAACGAGGCCCGCGGGCTCGACGCGACCCGGCCCATCACCTCGGCCCTCAACAGCGCGCACTACAAGGCCGAAGAGAACACGATGGTCCTCGACGACCCCTTTGCCAGTGTGCTCGATGTCGTCGGCGTGAACCAATACATCGGCTGGTACACCTTGCGCCCCGAAGATGCCGACAACATGAAGTGGGTCCTACCCCAGAAGCCGGTGCTCTTCTCCGAATTTGGCGCCGAAGCAAAGTACGGCAACCACGGCGGCCCGGATCAGCGCTGGACGGAAGAGCAGCAAGTCAAGGTCCTGGAACACCAGTTCGTAATGCTCAACAAGATTCCTCAACTGCGCGGAGTCGTTCCGTGGGTCCTGATGGACTTCCGCTCCCCCGGCCGCAACATCCCCAAACTGCAAGATGGATTCAACCGCAAAGGCCTCTTCTCCGAAAAGGGCGAGAAGAAGCAGGCCTTCTATCTACTCCAGAAAGTCTACGCGGACCACTTGGTCGGCAAAGCAGATTAAGACGGACCTGAATGAGCGCATTGGCCTGTTCTCAGCAGCTGACAAAATCGTTGGTTACTCAAAAGCCGACTTGCAGGATATTCACACGAGGCGCCCGACCCAAATGATCAACACCTCTCGCGTTGAGCCTCAAACTGGGCGGTTTGATGTTGCGACTTTCTCGGGAGACCCGATAGCATGACTGGCGTGGTTGAACCCACCTACAAATCACCCGATTCCGATCTCGCAGCACAGGTAGCGAAACTGTGGCCGCACAGAGAGTGTGAAGCCAATATCATCCTCGGACAATTCTGCCGCATCGGGTTGCATTGGTGGCGGCACTTGGATCTATCAGAACTTGTCCCCCGCAAAGACATTCACTTTTGCTTCTCGTGCAAAAAAGTGAAAATCGGCGGTGCCGTCCACGAACCGTGACGGCTTTTAGCCCTCTCTTCGGTCGTTGCCGGTTCCGAGGCTTCTATTGTCTTAGTGCACCGAAAGCCTCAACTGCTCCCGACACCAGAGCCTGTCCGTACCGACGATTCTTCACTGCCCGCCAGACTTTGCGGAAGTTTCGGTCAAAGAAGTCGCCGTTGATCTTCCAGCCAATCGGCCTCATCGACAAAGTGCGCAACGAAGACCAGCTTTACTATAGGGTCTAGACCGTCATTCACAGCCTTTCTGATCAGAGGCCACTCCAGAATCGCAATTCAGGCACCCGCAAAAACCGGGGTTCCGTAACTCGGCGGCCCGGTTTCCCCGGCGGGGAACTTACTGAAAACTCCGGACTTCACAGGCAGCAGTCAAGTTGCAATCCCCCAGTATTGAAACACCAAGTGGGTCGCGATATCGCGCCGCCAATGCTCTTCGCCGATCGACGGCTGCGCGCGGCGACGAGGCTCTTGCCCTTAGCGAGACTACCGGAACAATCCGCAATTCTTTCGCGTACCAATTAAAGAGGGGAGCTTTCCAAGCCTGGGTACACCAGGTCCGTACCTCATCCCCTCGGGTGATGTGCGAGGAGTGATTATGGGAAAGAGTATCTCTTCTGCTTCTCTGGTTGGGCTGTTGCTGCTCACTATTTGCAGGTCACCATGCGAACGCAGTTCCCGTCCCGAAAGAAGATGGCGGCACAGTCGTCATCACCTTTAAGGACGGGCATCAGCAAAGCATTCCTGTCTCAGCCATCGCGGCCATGGAATTCAAATCGGTCTCGGGCGCTGCAACACCGATCGCGATTCCTGCCCCGCTGGTACCGGGCAAGCGCCATTTTGTGGGCAAATGGTTGGTAGGAGAAGGAAACGGGGATTCGTTCTATATCACTCTGAAAGAGAATGGCGAGGCAACCAAGTCGATCGGGGCCGCCCATGGCACATGGGTTTACATGGATGGAAAGGCGCGTATTACGTGGGATGACGGCTGGCATGATGCCATCCGTAAGGTCGGGTCCAAGCATGAGAAATTTGCTTATGCCCCAGGAAAGTCGTTTTCGGATAATCCGACGAACGTAACCGAAGCCCGAAACACCAGCCCGCAGCCAGCTTAGGACGCGCGGGTAACCTCCTAGGGAGCGGACGATCGCGGCCCATAGTGTGCGCGGGTGCCGAGCGGTCGGGTCACTCCAACAGGTCCTTGGAGGTGCGTAGATGACCTCATTCTGGCAAGACGTACGGTATAGCCTGCGGGTGATCGCGAAGGCGCCGGGATTCGCGGCGATTGCTATCCTGACGCTTGCGCTGGGTATCGGCGCGAACACCACGATTTTCAGTTGGATCAACGCGACATTGCTGAATCCGATTCCCGGGCTGGCCAGCCCGAGCGAGGTGGTGGCGCTGTCGCTCGGCCGGCCCGCAGATAACCCCTTTCCGTTTACATATCCCGATTTCGAGATGATGCGCGATGGGCAGCATAGTTTCGCGGGTCTCACAGGGTGCAATCCCACTCCCATGAGTCTGACGGGCAAGGGTAAGCCGGAACGCGTCTGGGGCACGGTGGCATCCGCGAATTATTTTGATGTACTAGGTGTGCGACCGATCCTTGGGCGCGGCTTTCTGCCCGTGGAAGACGAAAAGCCAGGAGGTGCGCCGGTGGCGGTGATCAGCTACAGGCTGTGGCAAACACACTTCGGTGGGAACCCCGGCGTAGTGGGGCAGATGATCGAAATCAATCAGCACCCGTACACGATTGTCGGCGTAGCGCCAGCGGTGTTTCAGGGCAGCCAGACTGGGATACGCTCGGAAATTTGGGTTCCGGTCATGATGGAAGAGCAATTGGTGCCACGGAGCGACTTGCTTCATGACCACCACTATTTCTGGTTGGTCGTGTTTGGGCGGTTGAAGTCGGGCGTCAAGCCGGAGCAGGCGCAAGAGGAAATGACGGTGCTGCTGAAGCGGGAGGTGAAGAATTATCCCGAGGAACACCGAGGGCACGACAGCGTGACGGTGTATCAGCTATGGCGCAGCCCGTTTGGCGCGAACCAATTTCTCTCGGTGCTGCTGCCGATGCTAATGACCATCGCGGCCCTGGTGCTGCTGCTGGCGTGCGCGAACGTGGCGAATCTGATGCTGGTGCGGTCGGTGGCACGGCGCCGCGAGACCGCAATTCGAATGTCGCTGGGCGCGAGCCGGTGGCGGCTGGTGCGGCAAGTGCTGGTGGAAAGCCTGATGCTGGCTTTGGCCGGAGGCGTGGTCGCGCTACTGATCACGTTCTGGACTGCGGGAACATTCATGAAGTTCGTGCCGACGACTGATTTTCCGATCTCGCTGGGGATCCGAGTGGACCATGCGGTGCTGCTTGCGACGATGGTTATCTCTGTGCTCACGGGCGTGATTTTCGGGATTTTGCCCGCGCTGCGGTCCTCGAGCGCAGCGCCGGTGGCGGTATTGAAAGAGGACACAGGGAGCGCGTCGGGCGGACTCCGGAAGGCGCGCCTCGCGAGCGGGTTGGTAGTAGCGCAAATTTCGCTGTCGCTGCTGCTGCTGATTTGCGCGGGATTGTTCATTCGCAGCTTCATGCGCGCGCAGCAAATCAATCCAGGATTCAATTCACATAATGTACTGATCGCTTCCTACGATCTGTTTACCTCGGGATATTCGGATGCGAGCGGGTCGGAATTCGATCGTCAACTCGTCGCGAAACTGGAAGCACTGCCGGGCATACAGTCGGTGGGGTTATCGAACCGCGTACCGCTGGGATTCGGCGGCGGCTCGACGGCCGTAAAGCCCGTGGGCTACGTACCGCAGGCGAACGAATCGATGGAGACTCAGGTGGCCATAGTCACGCCGAACTATTTCCAGACCATGCAGATTCCAATTGTGAAGGGACGCGACTTCGCACTTCAGGACACGATGAAATCCCAGCGCGTGGCGATCGTCAGCGAAACATTTGTGAATCGCTACTGGCCGCATCAGGAAGCAGTGGGCAAGCAACTGAACTCGGACTTGACGCACGAATGGTTCACGGTGGTCGGTGTGGCGCGCGACAGCAAAGTGAACGGCCTGAATGAAAGGCCGACGCCTTTCCTCTATTTGCCGGAATACCAGGTGTACCGTACCGATCGTCCGGCTGGGTCGACAATGATCATCATTGCGCGGACGACGGGTGATCCGCTGGCGCTCGGCAAAACGGTCGAGAGTGCGATCCATGATCTGAATGCCGACCTGGTGGTGTTCGATGTGACCACGCTCGAATTGCGCGAACAGCTTGCCAGCTTAGGCCAGCGCATTGCCGGAACCTTTGTGGGCGCGTTCGGGTTGCTCGCTCTAGTTCTGGCCGCGGTGGGAATTTACGGCGTCACGGCCTACACCACGCGGCAGCGCACACATGAAATCGGCATCCGCATGGCGCTGGGAGCGAGCAAAGATGACATTCTGCGGCTCGTGATCGGGCACGGGCTTCGGTTGACGCTCGTAGGGATGGTCCTTGGACTGGCGGCCTCTTTCGCACTGACGCGCTATCTAAGAAGCATGCTGCTGGGCGTGACGAGCACCGATGCGCTGACCTTTTCGTGCGTGTCGATCTTGCTCTGCGCCGTAGCGCTCTTTGCCTGTTTCATCCCCGCGCGCCGCGCGATGCGCGTGGACCCGATTGTGGCGCTGCGCTATGAATGAAAGGTATGGTGATTTGACTCCCTCAGGGACTACGGCGCACCGACCCGATTCTGGCGGAATAAAGCAAGGACTGGCAATTTCGAAAAACCACGTCAGGAAGGCACGTTCATGACCGATGACAAGCCGCTCCGGCACATCAGGCGCGAGAGGCAAGATCCACCACCACATTGAACCCTTCGCCATAGCCGTTGGCGTGTAGCAGATAATTTCCGACAGAATCTCAGACAGCATGACGGGCACTTCCATGTAGAACGGTCCACGCACTTCGTCCGGAAAATCAGCGGCCCAGGGAAGAGCCGGGGGTGCGCCCATATCGTGGGCAGCGATGAGAAGTGGCTGGCCTGCTCCGAATCCCAGCAGGTGTACCAGGGCACGGAACTCCGCCGCGAGGGCCCGTCCATCATATCCGGCTGTGCCTGGAGGTTGTCAGAATCACCATAGCCCCGCATATCAGGAGCGAGGACCGCGTAGCCCGCCGCCGCAAGAATGGGCATTACTTTATTCCAGACGTAGCTGGTTCTCCTAGGGATGGGGCGCTATCTTGCCGTGAACCTCAAAGGAGCACTCATTTCCGCCGAGATATCCACCCTGAAATGGCGCGCTGCCAAAGACGGAGATCTTGCCGTCACTGGTCATCGGGGCGGTGTTTGAGAGCTGGATATCGAGCCTCGAATCGCCGGCGACACTGAGGCTGTGGTGAAAATATAGATCGAGGTTCATCGTCAGATAATGGCCCTGCCGGTCATAGTGTCCAGAGCCGGAAATCATAGTGACTGTTGTGGTGTTGGTGCCCAGGGGAGTGTCAAACGTGACGGAAATCGCCGGGAAGTCTGTGATGCTGACATCGGAGTGGTCCCAATCGCCAAAGTTAAGCCCGATGGCGACATCCTGTGTGTAGGGGCCGGGCGCGTTGTCGTTATCGGTCTGCATGGTCGCCTTTCCCTTGAACGTTGCGTCCAGGGCCAGCAATCCCCCATGCGATTTGAGGCAGGCGTCGTATTCCTTTTGCTTGGCGGCTATCTGTTTTGCCAGCGAACTGTTTTTCGTCAAGTTGGCGCGAATCGCCTTGATCTGCGCGAGCAGCGCCACCTTCTCCCCACCTGTCGCGTGCTGCAAGTCTTTCTGCAGAGGTGCGAGGGCTTTCTGGATTTCAGCACCTAACGCCAACTGCAGATTGTTCAGCTCTTTTAAGAGAGACAAGCAGGGATTCTTTGGCGGCGGCGGGGGCGGATGGTAGGGATGCTTTTTGACGCAGTCGTCCAATAAGCCCTGCTCTTGTGCGATCTGGCCTTGGAACTTCTTGATTTGTGCGATGAGTCCGGCTTTTTCTCCAGGTGCGGCTTTCTGCAGAGTTTTTTGCAGCGAAGATATGTCACTCTGGAGACCCTTTATTTTGCTGGCTATCGGTTGGCACTCTGGTGAATAGTTCGGCATTGTGCTCTCCTATTGGATTGGTCGGATTTACTCCCCGGAAAAACTACACCCGCGAATCATACTCCAAGGGAACCCGTTTCCCTGCTGTCCACTAGAGTCGGAGTAGGGGATATATATGGATCCTACATTGGCGGCATCGCCGCGATCTTATGCGTGGCCGTCTTCCTGGAAGCTGCCATTTCCAGCGGCCTTTCTGAGTAATCATCGGGAAGCCATCGCTGCGATGGATTTCTTTACCATGCCCACGCTCACCTTCGGCGTGCTTTACTGCTTCTTCGTTATCGCCCATGATCGACGGCGTATCCTTCATTGCAACGTGACCAGGCATCCAAGCAGTGCCTGGCTTATTCAGCAGTTTCGCGAGGCATTCCCCAACGACTCGGCGCCCGGCTACCTGATCTTTGATCGCGACGCGAGCTTCAATGAGGAAGTCATCGACACAGTGAAGAGCTTTGGCATTCGACCAAAGCGGACCAGCTTCCGAAGTCCATGGCAGAACGGGGTTGCCGAGCGTTGGGTGGGCAACTGCCGCCGGGATCTGCTTGACCATGTGATCGTCCTGAATGAACGACAGCTGAAGCGGCTGCTGAACGCGTACATCCTTTACTACCACGACGACCGAACACATCTCGCGCTCGCAAAGGGAACACCTGCGGGTCGCGAACCAGAGAAAACCCGAATAGGTTGCCCAGTCGTATCCATGCCAAGACTTGGTGGTTTGCATCACCGTTACGCTCTGGCCGCCTGAGCTATCGCTGCATCTCTCGTCAGAGTTGAAGATGAACTAAGGCGAGGTGTGGCTGCTGATCTCTCGCCGCACACTCGGCGAAATCTCTGTGACTATCCTTGGTCACCCACATGCCCTGCCGAATCTGCCGGCGAGTTCAAAACGCCGGTTCCTTTTGCGCTCAGATGGCAATTTGGCGAGTCTCAGGCGCAGAACCTGCGTCTATTTCTCCCCTTGCGGTAAGACGTCGACCGGCTCATCGATGGTCACGTAGCGATCGCCCCTTACATCCTTCAAAGTTTGCACAAATCCGCTCGGCCAATGAATCTCAACAGTCTGCGCGATCCCAGCCGCCCCAAGACCAAAGTGCAGACGCTTGTCGCTTGACGAGAGATAGCTACCGGAAGTGCTCAGTGTCTCCCATTGCGAGCCTGTGGATGTCGTGATTTTCACCACCGCGCCTATGGCGTCACGGTTGCTCCTGTGCCCAATCAGATTGAGCCCCAGCCAATGGTTCGCCGTCTTCGTCTCGTTGACCAGAATGTGCGCCGGTCCACCGTTTTCGGTGACGACTGCGTCGATGCGCCCGTCATTGTTGATATCTCCAATCGCCATCCCCCGGCCGACCCAGCGTTTTGTAAACATATCGCCTGAGACTGGAGAAACATCGGCAAACTTCTTACCGTCAATATTGCGCGCCAGCAGCATCGGTTCGCGATAGTGCAGCTGGGGAAACGTCAATTCGATGGTATCCAGGTCGTGCCCTTGCGCAATCAGGAGATCCTTCCAGCCGTCGTTGTCGTAATCCAGGAAGCGAACGCCCCAACCCGAGTGCAGTAGCGTCATACCGGCGATACCCGAAGTGTAGCTCGAGTAGGTGAAGGTTCCATCCCCAGCATTTTGATAAAGGCCGTACTTCTGGTTCGCCAGGTTGTCAACGATCAAGTCAGGCAGGCTATCGTTGTTATAGTCGGCGAAATCTGCGCCCATGCCAGCAAAGGTACGTCCTTCGCTGTCAACCGCGACCTCCGCTTCCAACCCCACTTCCTCGAAGGTTCCGTCTCCCTTGTTATGAAACAGAAATTCCACCATCGAGTCGTTCGCAACGAAGATGTCCGGATGACCATCGTGATCGTAATCCGCAATCGCGATACCCAGAGCTTTCGCCGGCTTGTCTAATCCCAGTCTGTGCGCTTCTTCTGTAAATGTCCCATTGCCGTTATTGTGGTAAACGAGCATCGCAATCGGCGGAAACACATCCGGATGGCAATAACCTCGGTAGCCCTCACGATGTTCGCCGCACCACACGTCATCCCAGTCCCAAGTCACATAGCGCAACACGACCAGATCAAGAAAGCCGTCCCCATCCAGGTCGATCCAAGCCGCCGAACTGGACCACCCGCTGCCTCCGACGGCTGCCTTCTCCGTCACATCGGTAAACGTTCCATTACCGTTGTTGTGGTACAGCTTATTTCCACCATATGCAGTTACATATAGGTCCTCATAGCCATCGTTGTCATAATCGCCAACGGCTACGCCCATGCCATAACCTACCCCCCGCAGTCCCGCCTTTTCGGACACGTCTTCAAACGTCCCATCCACCTTCTGGTGATACAGTCGGTTCCAATATTTCGGGCCCGTCTTCTCAGGAATCGTTCCTTTCGCGGTTGGGTCCGCGAAGGGCGCACCATTCACCAGGAAGAGATCGAGCCGTCCATCATTGTCGTAGTCGAAGAGCGCAACACCCGAGCCCATTGTCTCGATCAAATACTTCCTGGAAGTGTGCGGCGCCTGATGCAAAAAGTTTACGCCTGAGCTCGCTGTCACATCGACGAAGTTGCCCGGAACCATCTCGGACGAGATCGCGCGGGAAGCGGTCCCAGACCCCGCGGGAATCACACCCTTGTCACACTGAGCGCATAGAGGGACAGCCGCCAGCAGGAAGATGATCGCCCAAGCAATAGCTGACCGCCTCTCGGAACACATCTCGCGTCTTGTCATCCCATTTCCTGCAGGCACGATTAGTTATTTCTTCTTGGCTACAGTCTGCGCCGTCTTATATGCAGTGCACAGCTCACCACGGGTAATGCCTTTGCCCTTTTGAGGTGGGCGGGGTGCATTCACGGTCGGTGCGTGTTAACTCGGTTCGATTCCGCAGTGAGCGAGCGAATCAATTCCGCCTCGCGCTGCCTGTAAGGTGTCCCGTCGGGATGAAAGACTTCGTGGAACCAGACCGTCGGCTGTTGGAGCGTGTAAGGGCGGTACCAGGAATCCCAAGGCAGATGCGTCTGAGTCTTGCCTTGAACGAGGCCCCAGTTGATCGCTGCCACGCGGTGCTTCTGTGCGATTGGCAGGATCGTGTCGAACAGGCTTCCCACGCCCCGCGCCATGTATTCCGTGCAGATGATAGGACGGTGGAATTGCTCCAGCCAGCCGACCCGTTGCTCGAAGTCCTCGGGCCAACTATAGTTGTGGAACGAAATAAGGTCGGAGTTCTCGACCTGAATTCGCGCTATAGGATCAAGCTTATCCGGGGAGGACCAGTCGCCCCTCCAGATGCCGCTGATCAGTGGCTGTACTGGATGCTCCTCCCGTGCCCACGCGAATGCTTGCGGCAACAATTTCCGGACTAGCTCGGCTTTGTTCTGCGCCTCTTCCTTGCCATACGAACTTTCATTGGCGTTGTCCGGCTCATTCCACACATCCCAGGCAAGAATGCGATCGTCGTTCGCAAAAGCCCCCACCACTCCTTGGACGTATGCCTTCAGCCTTGGATATTCCGTTGAATCCTCCAGTGCCTTCCGGCCTGGGCTCTGCACCCATCCAGAATTGTGCACTCCCGGGATCGGCGGGTGCTGCGGCCCAAGCCTCGGATAAGGGTCCCAGCACGAATCGAAGAGCACGAAGATCGGGCGGATGTGGTGTTTTGCGGAGATCACAAGAAATGTGTCGATTCGACGTTTAAAGCCCTCTGGATCCTGCTGCCACAGCAAGTCCTGAAGGAAAACGCGCATCGTGTTCATGCCAATCTCCTGCGCCCATCCAAGCTCCTTGTCGATCTCTGCCGCGTCAAAAGTATCCGGCTGCCACATCTCCAGCTGATTGATCGCATCCGACGGAATAAAATTAGCGCCTACCAGCCACGGCTGCTTCGCATACCATGCGTTCGCTTTGTCTTCCGACCAGCGATTGGCTTGCGCCGCAGCAAGGAGCGCCTGCAACAGCAGGAACAGCGTGAAATATCGCTTCACCAAGCTTCCCTCCTAACCGAGAAGAAATAATACGGGCAGTGGCTTATATTCACCACCGTTTAGGCCAATTTAGGACGAGCCACGAATCGATGGCTGGTCCGTATGCGCACAATGCCATTTGTCGACGAGCTGAAGAGGGTCCACAAGGCCAGCGCAGTGCAAAAATTCTGTTGATGCCGTCTGACAACCATCCTCAAATAACTGACGAAGCTTGTCGTGATGAAATCGCTGACGCAGAACCTGCACTTCGATTGGATGACAAGCTGTTCAACAAGTTATCAAGGCGGTATGCGTGGGATCACCTCCTCAAGTCTGGTCAGCCTCCAAATGCGGGAAGGCGGTTATGCGTAGCTTGGCAGCAGCATAAGGCACCAGAGTGATCGTTTCCTCCGGCTCATGGCTCGCGACGGGGCTTTGCGGGACAGGATCGGCCACACCCTCTTGTGCGTGCCAGCCAGGAAGTTTGCGGGCATTCACGTGAAGCCGTACGGGCGAATTCTTCTTGGCGAAGGGCCGATCGGAGATTTTATTCTCAGTGACCGAGATACCCCTGAGGGGCGACGCAGGTTGCAGATCGAGTCCATAGTTCCACTGGGTTGTGGGATAAATTTGCCAATCTGCGGTCATGCCGCGATCCCTCAGCTTGAGCCAATCTTCGCCTATCCCGTAAGAAAAGACGAGTGGCCCACGTTCCACTGCAACTGAATCATTGAACCAGCGTGAGATGCGCGGCTGGAGCGGGAAATTTATCTCAACCTTATCGCCAGAGTTCCACTTATGGTCAACAACGGCAAACGTCCCTGCTCTGGGCGCTGGTTGAACAAGCCCGTTGATCTTGATCGACGCTCCTTCCGCCCAATTTGGAATGCGGAACTGGACGGGGAAGGCCATAGGCGAGGCGGTATTGACGGTCATTCGCACTGCACCCCGGAATGGATAGTCTGTCTCTTCCGTGATGCAGACTGCGGTGCCGCGAATGGTGACGCTGACTTCGCAAGGTGCATAGGCAATCGCAACCAGTCCGTCATTCGAGTTACTGCCCTGGACGCACGAAAGCATGAATAAGCTATTAGTGAACTTAGGCCACCCTTGATGAAAATTCGCGGTGCAGCAACCGAAGTTAGGCTCCAGACCAAAGAGGTTGGACTCCGGGCCGTCCGTGGTCCAGGGTTCGCGGTGAAGACTGCACTCTACCTGATTGGGCTCCTGATTGTACTGGTGTACCCACATATCATCGGAGAAAGCCCCCGGAAGGGCGTTGAAGGCCAGCCGTTCGAGCCGGTCGCCGAGGGCGGGATCGCCAAGGATTGCCAGAGATTGCTCGAGCGAATACATGTACTCGACAACAGTACACAGCTCCGAGCCTTGCGAAGGATTCAAGCCGGCAAAGTGCTCATCGCAGGAGAACATGCCGTTGGGCAGGCCGTGATACTTGTCGAGTTGGGCGATCATACGCAGCACGGCGCCGCGATCATTGTCTGCCCCAGAGACCTGCGACCAGACCGGGCCGGTTTTGACCGCTTGCCCGTTGTTGACTCCATGGGTTGCGAGCGCTAAGTCCGTCAATCCGCGGCCCTTGTTCAACCCCAGATAGTCCGAGGTAATCCGGGTCGTGTACTTGAAGTCTGAGAACTCAGCCGGCCAGTCGTACCCCTGCTGCTGAAGTAACCGGGCGAGAGCGAGGAGATTTGCGTCGCCCGCACGGTTGTAAAGCCAAAGGACGCTGACCACTTCGTCCTGCCAGCGGAACTTACCCCAGTCGCGCAGAGGACGCTTTGGCAGCTCAGACAGTTGATATGCGAAATATCTCTGCATGAATGGGATTACGCGAGCATCGTCCGTGAGCTCATGGTATTGAGTGAGCACTTTCAACATTACGATCCGGGGCCACCAGTCGTCGTTGGACCTTGGGCCGAACATACCATTGGCCCACTGGTTGTTCAGCGTCCAGTCGATGTATCTCTGAGCTTTGCCTTTGAGCCCGGCATCGTCCAGCAAGTAGGCCAGAGGCAAAAGTCCATCGACAAAGTATGGTCCGCGTTCCCATGACTCTCCCGATCCGCCAAGCCAGCCGCTGTTGGGGCCGACATCGACCCACGTCTCGTCCAGGTGTCCGCTCAGGCCGTCAGCCTGTATGCGGAGCTGGCGGCGTAGCCACGCGGCAGGTTGAATGGAGCCAAGAGGCAAGAAGTAGAAGGCGTTAGCTGCCAGTGGCGCGCGATTTTTCCATACCCTGCTCGGCCTCTTCTCGGACGGGGATATCGCAGGAGTTGCGAAGACGGCCGCGCCGTCAAAAGCGCCAGGCTCCTTGGTGGACAGCAAACCCGTCAGGCCGCAGAGGCCACTTTGCTTCAAAAACTGACGGCGGCTAAAGAGGGAATCAGAAGACGAAGACACAGTAGTTAGCGATCCTCACACTCAAAATATCGTATCCAACCGGCGGGTTCTGCGGATGGATCAAATGAACTATTCTCGATGGGCTGCAATGCCAGGCTCTTCGTCTGGGCATGATCGCGGAAACGAATGGAGTTAGACTGAGGAGATGTCACGTAGATGGATTGCGATCTTTTGCATAATAGCGTCTTCTGGGGGCATTTGCGCACAAGAGGATGCGTTGCAACAGGCAAGTGCATCGCTGACCGCGCAACACTACGACGAAGCTATGGAGCGCTTCGAGTCCGTGTTGGCGACTTACCCTCGGAACCAGGTTGCTCGCGCCGGAGAGGTGGAGGCCGCATCCAAGGCGGCCTTGTTTCTCCGCAGCAAGGGAGAAATGGACGAGGCGCTCTCCCATCTGCTGAGGGCCGCAAAGATTGTTCCGGATGATGCCACGTTGCTCTTCGATCTCGGCGTGCTTGAAAACCAGATGCAATTGAACAACGACGCTGACGAGGCGCTTCATGAGTCGATTCTGCTGCGGCCGGACGACCCGATGACGATGTACGCGGTTGCCCGCGTGAAGATGGACCTGCAACGGCTTCCTGAGGCGGAGGCCGCCATGCGCGCTTATCTTCGGCTGCGACCGAACGACCCCGGCGCCCATTACGGTCTGGGACGAATCTTGCAGATCGGCCTTAGAAACAACGAGGCGCTCGATGAATTCAACAAGTCGATCGCGCTGAAGCCAGAACAGACCGAATCCTACTTTGAGCTTGGCGAGATCGCGCTGCAGAACGATACTCCCGATACGGCGGAGCATTATTACCTAAAGTGTCTCGCGCGTGATCCCAACCATGGCGGAGCGCTCACTGGAATGGGCATACTCGAATTTCGCAAGAAGCAATATGGCGCAGCCGCCGATTACCTGAAACAGGCTGTGCGCGTCACTCCGCAGTTTCAAACTGCACACTATTACTACGGGCTGACTCTCTCAAAGCTGGGCCGCAAAGAAGAAGCCGAGTCCGAGCTCGCGGTCGCGACGAAGATGGCAACCGCAGAAAATGCACGAAAACAGCAGCGGCTCGCGCCCGCCTCACAGTAGCTGTCCGCGCCGCTGGCGGCGGCCCCGCGCATGCAGGCGAAGCCCGGAATCTGCTGCGATCCACAAAATGGCCCCTGAAACAGTCTGAATTTCCGGACGCCGCGTCTACTGCGATGGTTTGGGAATCGGTTTGCCCGCCGCCACTGGTCGCCCAAAATTCGGTGTACCGTCGGGATTCCAGGTGAAGGGTTGGGCGCGCGGCGATCTCTTCGCGCCGCAACCTTCCCCGGGCCCCGAATTGGCATGATAAAGAATCCAATCCTCTTTACCGTCGGGAGATTTAAAAAATGTGTTGTGACCGGGTCCGTACACCGAATTCTCCGGCGACTGCCAGAAGACTGGCGTTTCTGTCTTCGTCCACGATAACGGGTCAAGCAGGTCGCTGTCCGCCTTGGCTGTAACCAGGCCCAGCTCGTAGTAGTCCGTCCAACAGCCGCTCGCAGAGTAAATCAGGATGATCTTCCCGTTGTGCTGCAGAATCTCCGGGCCTTCGTTTACGTCGACATGAGGTATGCTATCGACTCGATTCTTTATGGTGAGGTCACCCACCTTTTCCCACGGATATTTCGGTGTCGATATGACCACTGGCTTACTGCCTAGCGTCCATGGATTCGCAAGCTCCGCGATCAATATCTTCTGCACTCCGTTGGCGTGGCCCGTCCAGCCCGACCATATCGCGTACGTCTTGCCGCGATTTTCAAACACCGATGGGTCGATGGCCCACAGATCCTCGGGGCCGCTCAACTTGCCCTTCATCTCCCAGGTCCCATCCAGCGGGTCAGTTGCGGTATTTTCGAGGACCCACACGCGATGAGAGTCGTTGTCTCCCGCATCCGCAGCAAAATAGATATACCACTTTCCTTGAAGCAAATGCAGCTCAGGCGCCCAGATATCGTGAGAATAAGGGCCACTTGACGGCGGCTTCCACACTATTTTCTTTTCTGCCTGTTTCAAATCAGTTATGTCCCGCGTCTTCCAAATCGTGAGATTATCGCCAGTTGTATTCATATAGTAGTAGTAGCCATCGCGTGAAGTTACCCAAGGATCAGCGCCGCTTGGCAATAGCGGATTCGCGAAAGTTGCCGAAGCCTCCTGGCTATCAACGAACGGGGGCGCGGCCAGGAAGAGTCCGATAGCAACAGCGATAGCTGACCCGCATGCGGATAACAGCTTCCAATTCGGCAATCTCAAAGCTATGAATTTTGTGAACATAACCCGAGCCAGACTATCGTCCCCCCAGTATCGCTATCCGAGATTAACTCAGCACACAACGGCGCGCAGTAGTCCACCTGCACCATCTATTGAGTGGAAAGCCTCCCTTCTTGCGAATACCAGATGATCCACTACCAGCTAGCATTTACGATGCCGGCGTATCCTTCTCAAGCGGGCGAGTGCGCTTCCCGGACTCGACGAAAGAGGGCGGATCTCCTAGCCTGAGGCGGTGAATTGCACGACACTGGTGCAGCCTGGTGTTTTCGATCAGTGGCCACAACTCATACCTCGATTTCCTATGAAACGAGATGTACGCGCCCGGCGATCCCCCGGCTGTAATGGCTTCCCCCCGGACAACTGCGCAGAGAGAAAGACTGGCCAAATATGGCAGAAGGGTCAAACTCAAGGGAGCGGGTTCATGACCCAGAGCCTTGATAGTCTATTGCTGACCTTTGATCCCCGATGCGGCATCGTTCGCTGCATTCAGCTTGCGCCAGTCTTCTTCTTTCGCTTGCGCCTGATCGGCTGCTTGCCTGAGATCCTGGTATTTCAGCACCGCCGCGTGTGCGTCCGTTGTTTTTCCTAAGCGACGGTATTCCTGCGACAGCTGGTACCACGCGCGCCGCTGCATTTCCCCGGTCAAGGTTGTCGCGCTCTGGAATGCGCGAAGAGCTTCCTCATGCCTT